>WLWF01002584.1_pt1 | contig 12826 bp, 10 predicted proteins | sample 6718331 | NCBI WGS metagenome assembly WLWF01 (sample SAMN12718692, study PRJNA515312) | sponge metagenome | isolation source: marine sponge | host: Mycale hentscheli | place: New Zealand: South Island, Marlborough, Capsize Point | collected 2003-05-01
TTTTGATAATTATCCGTATGAAAAAAATCATTAGATATGGGAAACACCACCTTGTTTATATCATAAATAGATCTAACTTTCTCTGTTAAAGATTCTGCTATATTTACAAATCTTTTAGCTCTAGTCTGTGGATCATTGTCTCCATCAACATATCGTTTACCTAAATGGTAATCAGAAAGTGAGAGTTCAATATCTACTGTAGACCAATGTTTCCTTGTTTCTGGTGAAGGAATTGGAATGTAGTTAGATTTATAGTTTTGTAAAAACTTACTAAAGTCTTCAGCAGTATAGTCTTTTGCTTCTTTCTTTCTTGAAAAGATTGAAGATGTAAACTTTCCGCTTGGTAAAACTTTAGACCAATAATTAGTAATAATGTATTTATCTAAGTCTATTTTGTGGAGCTTTGCTAGCTCTATATCATTTTTAGGCTCAAAGTCTAAAGTGATTGTACTTTCAATTGTGCCTTTTTCAGCACTTACTTTCTTAATCATTTGAAAGTCATCAGGAGGAGATTTAACTTTTCCTAAGAATTGACTCCCATCATCTTTTTCTCTTCTTCTTAATTCTTTAATTAATTCATCTACTTCACTTTCAGTTATTAATAATTTCTCTGCATAAAACTTTTTACTTTTTTTCCAACGTAGCATTTCTTGCAACTGGCTAAGTAACTCTGGATCATAAGACATGTAGTGTGTATTTAGTTAAATATTGTAAAGATATGAAATTTATTTTGGATATTACAAATAAATTTACTAAGTGCGGTTATTCTTTATAATCAACTTAGTTATAAATAAAAAACTCCTAGGGATATTACACCCCAGGAGAAGCCTTGTAAAACCAACAAAACAAGACTTTTTATATTAATATATCTAAAAAGGTTGTACAGGGTCCAGTAGACACTACTCTAATAATTGTTGTAGTATCAGGGACTTTATCTGTAGGATAACCATCACTTAAGTTTTTACGACTTATTCCTATTTCAAAAGGTGCTGTAAAGCCATTTACATTTGAGTATAAATCAAAAGGTCCTGTACCTGTACCTAATGTTCCTATTTGTATTGCTCCTGTCATATTATTAAGTTGTTATTAATACTTGTTCATAATTACTACAATTAAGATTTACATTTTGAACTCTAATTGTAGTAGTTCCAAAAGGAACAGGTGTTAAAAATCCAAAGAATCCTGTTAGTGTTGCTATTGAAACACCTGTTGCAATTGGTGTTGTAAAACCATCTGTATTTCCATAGATGTTAACTGGTCCTGAACAGGATCCTGCTGAGGTTAGTTTTATCCTTACATTGTTTGGTGCTGCCATAGTTTATTTATTTTAGTTAAGGACAAAGACATATTGGACTTAATACAAATCCGTTACCATCTATCCTAAGAGAGTACCTACTTGAATTTGTATTAAGTTGTACTTTATAATAGTTTGTGTTTCCATTAACTGGATTATTTCCTAAAGAGTCATTAAATATTCTATCACCTACACTAATATTGTTTATTTGTTGATGTTGTATATAACAAATAGAATCTAACGCTAAGAAACAATCACATGCTGATGGATTTGTAAGAGATGATAATGCCCCTGGATCAATACCACCACCAGGCGTTGTTGATGTAGTTGTAGTCACTGGTTGTACAAACTGTGCAGTAAGACCATTTAAACTACAATCACACGTAGTAGTAGTGGTAGTTGTACTACTTGTACTACTTGTACTAGTGGTAGATGTAGTGCTACTGGTACTGCTACTACTAGTTGTTGTTGTTGTTGGAGGATTTACATCACCTTGGAATGTCCATTGAGTATTAGCGCTACCCATTGTATATGGGTTAAATAACGGTGTTACTAATTGATCTACGCAAGGCATACAGTTATCATTAGGTTGATATAATGTAAAGTCTTTAACTACCTTATTACCAAAATTAAATGTTCCTGTTTTAATATTTGTCATTGTTGCTGTTATAACTTGACCAGCAGTTACCATTAATTGTCCACTTTGAGTAGTGTTACCTTGACTAATTGTTGTATTTACAACATCTACCCCATCTATAAAGATCACAAGATTAACCGTTCCTATAAACGAAGGTGTTCCTGTAATAAGCTCATAATCAAATTTATATGGAGGTGGACCAGTTGTTGTACTTGTAGTAGTTGAACTACTTGTACTAGTTGTTGTTGTTGAACTACTAGATGTTGTTGTAGTGGTTGTGCAATTAGTTGGTAGATCTATACAGTTTTCACAGTCACCAACAGAACATACTCTTATAATAGTTGCTCCTATAGGGAGTTCTACAACATAACCAGCTTCCAAATCTATAGCTGGCACTTGTGTTTGAAAAGGGGAAACATATCCATCTGCATCTGAAAATAAATCAAACGGTCCAGCAATGCCAGAAGGAGGGATAGTTATGGTTATTTGTATTAACATATCTTAAGGTATATTTGACAATATTATATCTAAATAATTAACACACGCATTTTTAGATTGAACTCTTACAACATTAGTATAATCTGGAACAAGAGAAGTAGTGTACCCAGACACTAAAGAAGCCTTAGGTACATTTATTTCAAAAGGAACAGCATATCCATTTATATCAGAATATAAATCAAGTTCATCTAAATCTACTCCCATGTTAGTTATTGTTAATAGTACTGTCATGATTATGAGCAACAGTTATTATTGATGCTAGTTATTTGGTTATTTATGTCAATTATTTGTCCTTTTATTGCTGCAATATCTTGAGTGTTTTGAACTTGTTGAGATTGCAGTGCACATAAAAGAGCATCTATTTTTGATAATGCAACGTTTAATGTGTCACAAGCTTCTATATTTGTACAAGGTGTTGTAGGTCCATCATACACAACTGTGCTTGATAAAGGACCTTTAGTTCCGCAAGAGTTTGAAGAACAGTTACAATTTGAAGTGCATCCACAAGGACTATTTAGAACTACATCAGTGCAGCAAGGGTTTACAGGTAAGTGTGCCATTTTGTTTTATTTTAAGGTATGTAAATTATATAATATGCTCCGTATCCAGGTTGCCAGTTAGGGTGTGATTGTCCACCTCCTGTAGAAGCGTTTGACACACCTACATTAAGAGTTTGGGTAACTTCACTTGTTAATCCATTTGTAGCTGGAGATGATGTTCCTCTCATTGCATACCCTAAATTACCGCCAGTTGAATAACCTTGTCTTATTTGTTGATCATTTTGAACTGGATCTTGAGTATTAGCAGTACCTAATGAAACTACCTTGTGAGTATGACTTGCTGGACTAAGACTAGATGTTACAGTTGAAGCATGTGTATGTGCAGGTATTTCAGTTGCATTTAATGTTACTCTATATTCTCCACCAGTAGTACCTAAGCTCCATTCTGGAACTTCTCCAAGGATTGGAACTACAGCTGGATCAAGAGCACCTCCTCCAGGCATTCCTGTTGTAGATGCTACAACAACTCTTCCTCTAAGATCTGGAGTTCCATTATTACCATTACATAAAAATATTCTATCCCAATCACCTATACCAGCACCTCCTCCATCAAAGTTATTTAAACTTCCAAAGTAGGGTGTGGCAGAAAAAGGAACCATTCTATTACTAATTAAAGTTTGAGAAGGATCATTATTTATATAATTTTCAATGTATGTATTTATATCTGAAATTGCAACAAAAGTGTTATCTACATATGTTATAAAGTTATTTAGATTCTGCTGTACTTCACAAACCTTATCAATTACAGCTTGTATTACAGCTTGTGTATCAGTGCTTGTAGCATTAGGGTCATCAGTGATACCTGGAACACTAAGACATCTTAGTATATATGGATCAGTAGGTACCTCTTCTTGAATAACACCTATGGTTTGTTCAATTTGACACAATGATTCAACTATAGCCTCTAAATAATTATTTAAAGATAGTGGGTTACAGTCATCTAAGTTACTTTGTACTGTAGGACATATTGTAGCTGGTGGAACTATAGGAAATATTCCTGTTCCATCAAGTGTTGAACTTAAATAGGTTATTAAAGCCTGCTCTACAAATGATAGAGAGTCTCCATTTTTTATTCCTAAGACAGGGACATCTACCCCTGTATATTTAACGCATTTATCTGAACATACTTCAGTACATCCGTTATAGCAATTTGAGCAATTATTTGACATGATATTTTATATTTTAACAAGGGTTATTTAATGTGTCGGTTAGTCCTGCTTGCCAGTAAGTTCTACCGCTACAGATTTTTGTTTTTTCTGAACTTGTTCCAGGTTCAGTTATATATGATAGAGTACTAGGGTTAACAAGTATTAGAGGATCATTAGCGTTGTCCCACCATTCAATATTTAATTGTGAAGCAATCTCATCTATTCTACAAAAATAAAAGATTGTACTACATGAGTTTACTCCAACTTGACCATTACAACAAGGATTACTTTGTTGATCTGCAGGCATTGATCCTATAATACATGTACCAGCAAAAAGTAATCCAACTAATTTTGTTACTTCACCAAATTTAGCATACACTGCAGAACCTGAATCACCTTGAAGTCCTGGATTGAAACATCCTGGTTGTTGTGAAAATGCATCATTATCATCTGGTCTTGTTACAGCAATACAATTGTTATAGTTAATAAGCTGTGGTACTCCTTGTATCATTGCTGCTATATTGATAGAAACTCCAACTTGGTTTACTCTTAAATTTCCACAGATTCCTTTACCTCTAGCTCCTGAAGTTCTTCCTGATGAATAAATATCTGGATTAGAAGTAAACATTCCATCTAATTCAATTGTACTGGCAAAAGGTGGATTTGATGACATTATTCCCTCTAAACCAATTGGAGCGTATGAAATAGTAGTATCTATATCACTTGCACTTTCTATTGAAAAAAGAGCAGCATCTATTTGATTAGGTGATGTAGTTGAACTTGGAGAATATCTTACACTTCTTCCTATTTGATTTGCTGGTTTAATTGGTCCTCCTGGAATAGTTTCAGTTCCTTGATATATAAAGTTTGTTGGATCATAGTCATTTTCTATAACTGAATTAACAGTTCCAATTTGTCTACTGCTTGTATAACTTGCATCTTCAATACTTACATGATTGTTAGTAAGCCCTAAGAGAGCTCCTGTTGCAGTATCTTTTACAATTGTACCAAATGTACCAATAGCAGGATACTTGTTTGTAGCAGCCATTGTTACTCCTCCTCTTAAAGGTCTAGTATATTGTCTGTTAGTGTTTTGACCAGAGTTAGGTCCATTCCATCCTCCACAATCAGAACATGTAGTAAAAAGAACAGCTTGACTTTGTTCTACTACATCTAGCTTAATTGTTTGACTGCCTACAACAACTGCTGATGGAAGAAGCTCTTCAGGAGATAAATCCTCAATAGGTTTCTTTTGTAATACCCCACAAACAATAGCAGATTCTCCTGTAACCTGTCCTCCAGAAACTTTTTGTCCAAGTCCTACAGAAACAAGATTAGGATTACTCTTAACTATCTCAGCTATTTTATCTTTTATTTTTTGTGTTAACATATCTGCTTAGTTTTAACTATTATTTATTCCTTCAAATCTTGTCCAAATTGTCTTGGGTCCTGATGGGTTAGGAGTAGTACTACTAGTTGTTGTTGTTGTACCAAGTATAGCAAATCCATCATTTGTTCTACATAATGGTAAACTTCCTGAACTTCCACCATCATATTCTGTTGAATCTGATACTTGTTCCCAAACATGTGTTTGAAGATTACATCTAAATAAGCTTATAACATTATCAGGTGATTTTAAAGTATGATATAAGTAATCATCAACTACAGCCATGTCACCAGCACTAGTCAGGTCTGGTGCTGGTCCTGAAATTTCCACTTCAAGATTACCTGTATCATAGTCAAATTGAGCAAGCTTATATGGGTCACTACCAGATAATTCACCTCTTTGTGCTATAAATTTACTTGGTGTTCCATCTTCTTTTAAAGTAACTACATGTTCGCCATAACCATTGAATGGATCAGGTATAAGAAATTTAAATGTAACTTCTAATGTTGTAGACCCCTCTACAAATCTAGCTTCATATACTTTATAACCTGCATTATCTCCAAACTGACCTGATCCTATTACTATTAAATTATCATTAATTGTGCTTATTCCTGCAATTACACTATTTGGAAAGTCAGTAGTATCTACAGTATAAATTATACCTTCCCATGTAAAGTTTGAAGGAACACCATTTATTGATGTGTTGGTATACTCCCATCTTGAAAATTGAATCGTAACAAATCCTGTATTAGGGTTGATATTGTTAATTTGAGAAATCCAATAGTTATTACTAATATCTGAATTAGAAAATTGGAAATAAGTTCCTGCTGGAAGAACAATTTCTTCTATATTATTTGTTACAGTGTTCTGTGCATAAAGTCTATTATAAATATTATCAGGTGGAGGTGCTGGAAAAAGATTTTCAGGAGCACAGATACCTGGAGTTATATTACAGTCATGAGGTTCTCTATCCGTAAATATTCTTAAGCAATTTAAAGCAGGTGTGGCACAATCTAACCAAACAGGTCCACCAGCACCTCCATTTGTACCAGTTAAAGTAAAAGTAGTAAAAGGTTCAGTAGACTGCATCTCAATTACTGCACTACCAGTTAGACCAGACGATACGTTTGGTAATGATCCAAACGTATTAGGGCCAGTTAACTCTACTTCACAACCTTCTACAATTGATATAGTTGGTGTACCATTGTTTACATCAAACTTAAAGAAATCACCTGAATTAGAAGACCATGCGTTTAATACATCAAATTTAAGTCTAAGACTAGTAATAGGATATTCAAATTCAAGAGTGTAATCAAATGCTGGGGTATTTACTTGATTTCCGCCTTGGGTATTTCTTCCAAATGAAACAGTACGTGTAAGTTCATCCTCTGGAGGATTTCCTCCAGTAAATGTAATACCACATTCATTTACATAGTCAACAGGTTGTTGATTATAACCTGCATCATTATAACCTGCAATTCCTTGCCATATTATACTAGATGCAGTTACTGTCTGTCCTCCATATTGAAAAGTTTGAGGACCTAAGTAAGATAAAGGAGCTTGTCCAGGTGCTCCTAGTCCATCTACTGTTAATTGAGGAAGATTTACTGGCTGACAATCATTAAACCCTTCAGGAAGAACTACATCAGCACAACCGTTTGCAGAGGATAACCAAACATTTTCATCAATTACACTTGTTGCTATTGTAGCTGTATGAGGTAATGATTGATCTATAGTATATACAACTAAAGTTTCTGGTTGTAGAACTTGTAATAAGTTATCTCTTCCCCAGGTAGGCATTGCTTTAACTGCTACGTATGATGCAAATTCAGGAACTCCACTATCTTGTAACTTTATTAATGTAGATAAGTTTGAATTAGCTGACCATTCATATTGATCGTTCAAAGTTGAACTAGCAGGAGGTATACCTTTCATTTGCTTTAACCAGTTACCAACAGATTCAGTTTCATTATATTGAAGTTTTTCATCAAGTCTTAAGTTTAACATAACGTCTCCACTATTAGCCATCCACATTGATGTAATCTCTGTTAGATATCTACTAGTATTTGGAGCACTTTGATTTCCATAGCCTAAACCAACTGTACTATAACTACGTGCAGCTTGTGTTGTTGAAGGAGATTGTGTATTATATCTAAGAAGTAATAGCGGTTCACCAACAGCAGGTAGTTCCCAAGTTATAACTCCCAATCTATAAGTCTCTTCAGAAGGTGTACCTAACGCAGCCATGAAAATATTATTACTAACTGCTATAGCTGTAATTTTTCTACTTTCATTAGTATCACCAGATACACTTGATGCATAAGGTATCGAACCTGGTTGAATTCTAAACTCTCTTACATAAGTTAATGTAGGAACTGCTCCAGGTGAACTTACAGTTATGTCCCACTCCCTAAGATATTGATACGATGAATCGTCTTTAACGCTAAGTAAATATAATTTAGTTGATGTACTGCACATTGGTCTATTAATACCTACCGTACTTTCAAAATCATTAGGAACTAGAACTTCATTAGATGTGTTTGTATCAAAACTATATACTGCAACTGATCCTGGGTTACCACCGTTAGTAGACCATAAACATAATCCAGCTGATGGTGCAGTACTGGTAGTAGTAGTTGTAGATGAAGATGTACTGGTTGTTGTAGTTGTAATATTACAAAGTATCTCTCCAGTAAAATCACAATTTGGTGTAGCACAAGTATAAATATCTGTTTCAGCTTTTGAACAAAGACCACTTAAGTCATCTAATCTAACAACAGTAGTTCCTGCAGGTGCATTAACCTGAAATCCAGCTAATAAAGCTGCTTTAGATATGCCTTGTGCAAACGGTGTAGCAAAATTAGTTGCGTCAGAATATAGGTCAAAAGGACCTGTTTCATTACCTGCAAAACTTAATGTTATTATTATTGTCATCTCTATCTATAATTTTTGATTTTACTAAACTCCATATCCAAAAGCTATTAATGCATTTCTTATTTCATCATACCAGTATTGTTCTGGGTTAGCAGGACTATTATCTAGATCTGCCGACCATGCAAATCTTGCAGGACTTGCACTTGGGAAGTCTTGTACATTATCTACAGGACCATATGCACTAGCAGGTTTGGTAGCAGGTTGTGCAGGTTGTCCTGCATTATAGCTTGTAAGAACATCTGCACCATTAATTCCTGCATTAAGAAGTCCAGTAGGTGAAACTAAAGGTTTTATTGTTGAGAAAGTATATGAAGATGTAGCTTTTGGATGGAAAAACTTAGCTCTATATATATTAGTGTTTCCTGCTGCAGTTTCTATATCTTCAACAAAATCTCTTAAATTTCCTATATCCTCTTTTATTCTTGCGTTTGTTTGAATATCTCTAGTTTGCCATGAATTTCCTGTATTAAAATCACCATCCATATTATATCCTGTACCTGATTCATCACCAAATGCCATAATTACTAAACTGTCTGCATCAGGGAAATATCCTGTTGCATCTATAGTGCCTCCCAAGCCTTTATTTGAAAGCATTTGAATTTGTCTTTCTTCACCACTATGACACCAGTATACACGAGCTTCAAACTCATCACTACCGTTAGTAGCTCTGTCTGTATTTCCACTTGCTTCAGTTCCTCCTGTTGCATAGAAATCTTGAAGTAAGTTTCTTAAATTAGATGTATTTGCATAATCGATAGATTTCTGAGCATCTGTTAGATTAAAAGTAATAGGACCACTTGCAAATGTAATGTCTGCAGTTAATGCAACAGAGTTTCCACCACTATCCAAAAGATCAAAAGTAGGTTGATTAGTAGCAGGATCAAGTCCTCCATATTCAACAAAAGTTCCTGAAGGTATTGAAGGGTGTATAGCTTCCATACCATCTACAATACATAAGTATGCTTTACTTGCTGTATCACCAACACCACCTTGCTGTTCAGTAACTCTAATATGTGCATTAGTAGATGAAACTAATCTAATCTGAGTTTGCCCTGCTGTTTGAGTTCCTGAAGCTATACTTTTTACACCTGTAACACTAGCTATCTGTGCTGTTACTGATATTGTATCATCCATAGAGCCTGAAGTATCACTCCAGAAAGTAAAGTATGAGTTCCCTGTAACTGGTATATCTGGATCAGGAGCAACACAGTCTCCTGCTGCAGTAACTAAAACTGAATCACCAGCTGCCTCATCAAAAGTTGAAAGTATTGCTGAATTATCAACACCTTCTTGATTTATTTTTGAAAATTGGAAATTTGTATTGGCTGCTAACGGTCCAGCATTTGTATGAAAATAACCATGATTAACATCAGCAAAACCGACACCACCACTCGCTAGTCTATATGTCATTGGATAATCTACTCCCCCTATATTAAATACTACACTATAAGCAACATCTGGAAGTTGATTCCAGTTTGTATAACCTGTAGTATTAGTAGTTGGGCCTGCAAATTGAATAAAAACTGCCATATATAATGATTCTTGACCAACAGTTGGAATTGGTGCACCTCCAGGACCACGCCATGTTGATTGCTGTATCATACTACTTGTATAATTAAACTGCAAGCATCCATTTAAAGTACCAGATGTTGTTGTTGTAGTTGTAGTCTGAGGAGTATCTAAAGAGTTAACGTTACATTGTAATGAAGAATGGAATGGTTGTATTGTTATCTGTGAACCATTGTCCCATACTAAACTTAATGCATATGTACTTAAATTAACCTCATACACTTTATCTACTGGAGCGAATGAATTGACTGTTTCATCTGATAAGTATAATTTACCTCCGTCTTGAAATAAATTTACTTGAGCAGTTGGATCTATTTCTGATAACACTTGACTAACTTCTAGTGCACCATCTGGATATGAGTATTGTTTTAATATAACATCTCCTTGAGATGATCCATCTGAATTAATTACAGTTATTATTTTATTATCTAATGTATACATTAAACATTTAGCATATACATCAAATGCAAATATTGTTGTAACATCAGATAGTCCAATAACATCATCAGTTATATCTAAAGAAACTAAATCGTTAGTAGACAAGCTACGTTGTACAGTAGTTAATAAAAGATTGTTTGCTACTGGAGCTAGATAAACCCAGCGGCCATTATTATTTTGAGTTACACCAAGAGCTCCATCTTTAAACACTATAGTTCTATTTCTAGTAAGTACATTTTCTATAGCTGAAGGAATCCATTCTACAATTTCTGTATACATATTACCCTTCCATAATCTTACATTAGTATGAGCATTTGCAAAGAAATTTCCATATTCATTATTGTTAAGTATAACTGCAGTGGTAGTATTATTAGAAACATCGTATATAAAATCTTGACTACTATTAGAGTACATAACACAACTTAATTCAAAGGTAGATACTAATTCAAAACATCCTTCCACTCTACAATCTGGGAAGATTGAAGTTGTAGTAGTTGTAGTACTAGACGTACTTGTGCTTGTTGTACTTGTTGTACTTGTACTAGAGGTACTTGTTGTTGTTGTACTTGGGTTTGGTACCACAGTTACACAACATGTAGTAATTTCACACACTGTAGGTTCGTTACATCTACTAACACAACCAGATGTTAGTTTAATCACTTTACCAGCAATATCGTTAACACAAACTGATCCTGCATAATTAGGATTACAATACTTAAATGTTAATATACGCTTGTACGCAATTAACTGAGTAATTGTGTAAGCAGGTACATCACGACCTAACATGAATACAACATTGTTATACATGTTATTGCCAAGCTCTGCAAGCTTACAATCTATACTCTTAAGTAAGTCAGGAATTTTATGACAATCCTGACAATTTGTTAATCTAGGTGTTAACATAATACTTTTTGGTGTTTATTATTCTTTTTTGGAATTACCATTACAATGAGCACATAGACCGTTTGTTAACTGACATCCACATCCCACCTTTGCACCACAATTTGCACACTGAGCCATTTTATTTAAAGTTTATTATATAGTTGTTTCCAGAACAACCACAGTTGGATTTTAAAAACTTGTCAAGCATATTACTTGCTTGATTATATAATTTAAGAGCTTCTTGCTCAGCACAGTTGTTTGCTGCAGCAATAGCTCCTTGTATAAAAAAGTTGATTGTGTTCAAATTTACACTGGCTTGAGTTTTAAGAGCACTATCGCACTCCATCATATCAAGACTTAAAAACGCATTGTCAAACTTCTCCTGTAGCTTGTCAGTGCGTAGAATTGTTCTCTCAACATAGTTTGCATATGCTGGAGCAACAGAATATTTTAAATGATAAATACCGTCAGGTAGGGGTTGTTTGCAGCCAGCTTCAGTTATACCTAAAGTGTCAGATGCAAATATGTTTGTCTCTAACGGTAGAAAGGGTAATATTTTTGTACCAAAATTTGGTACTTCTATTTCAATCGTTGGTGCTGATACAACTGGTGGACTATCTGGATAGATAGACGCATCTGTAACAGCAAGCAAAAGAGTACTATAGCTAGGAGGAACTATGATGTCTAATTGTAAAGTGGCTGCCATTTTATTGTTTTAAAAAAAATGCCAGAGGATATGAGTGTTAATCCTCTCACCTCTGGCATAGGTTTATGTTAAAATTCTATCCCTACTACTAGCTCTAATTATGGAGCAGTTGTAGTAGTTGTAGTTGTGATACAAGTGTTGTCAGAAACAACAGCACCTAAAGCAGCTACTAATACAGTCTCAACCGCAGCACCGATACCACTTACATCAGCATTAGGAGCAGCAATGATTACAGTTGAATCTTGGTGAATATAATCTCCCCACTGGTAAGCAGATTTATCATATTCGTTGAATCTGATGTAGTAACTATCATAAGTTGTTCCATCAGTCACATAAGACTCAAAGTTCTCATTGTATCCGTTCATGCGATACAAAGATTTTAGGTATCCAGCTTGGTAGCTGTAGAAGTTCTTTTCTAATTGTTTAATTTCATCAGAAGTTCCAGAAGCGTATGAAGCTGTTTGGATAACTGAAGAAGTAGCAACAATGTTACAAGAATCAGCAACAATAAAGTCAGCAGTTGTAGCAGGTCCATCGTATACAAAAGTACTGAAGTACATTCTGTCATACTCGAATGGGAATGCAGCGATATCACATGGTTGACCATATTTAGTTAATGGTTTACCGTGGATACGTAGAATAGTTCCACCTACGTTCTCAAATGTAAAGAAAGTGTTGAAAGAAATGTTGTCTGGGTTGTCACCAGGAGCAGCTTGCTGCAATTTAGCAATAAGTTGATTGATTAATGCATTAGTGTCAACATCAACACATAC
>WLWF01002586.1_pt1 | contig 12822 bp, 9 predicted proteins | sample 6718331 | NCBI WGS metagenome assembly WLWF01 (sample SAMN12718692, study PRJNA515312) | sponge metagenome | isolation source: marine sponge | host: Mycale hentscheli | place: New Zealand: South Island, Marlborough, Capsize Point | collected 2003-05-01
ACTCCGCGGCGCGGCGACTCGGCGAAGTACCCGACGAACCGACCCCAGGTGAACGTTGGGCGGCGTGGCAGCTCCGTCGACAGATCCGCCACGACGGCAAGCAGGGTGCGGGGCGTCAGGGAGGCTCCTGATGAACCGCCAGATCCGGCAACTCGCCGTCGGCTTGATGATGTGTTACGTCGTGCTCTTTGCGACACTCAACTACTGGCAGGTCGCGCAGGAACAGGAACTCAACGCGAACGTCGAGAACACACGCGCTGTTCGTCGAGAGTTCAACAAGCCACGCGGTGACATCGTCAGCGCCGATGGCGTAATCGCAGCGACCTCCACGCCGATTCCCGACCCAAATGCTGAATTCGATCGCATCCGCGAGTATCCGACAGGCGACCTGCTGTCAAACGTCACCGGCTACTTCACCCTGAACTTCGGCTCCACACAAGTCGAGCGGGTGTACGGCAACGTACTCACCGGCAACACCACCGAACAACAACTTCGTGCGCTCGGCAACATCCTGGCGAGCGACGTCGACAACTCCGGGTCCGTAGAGTTGGCGGTGCGCCACGACCTGCAGCAGGTCGCGAAGTTCGCATTGGGCGGCCGGACCGGCTCGGTCGTCGTACAAGACATCGAAACCGGTGCGGTGCGGGCGATGTACAGCAACCCGACATATGACCCGAATACCTTCGTCACGCTGCCGTTCGACGAGGCGCGGGAGGCGATCGTCGATCTGCAGAACGCCCCCGGCGACCCCCTTCTCGCGGGCGCGTACCAGCAACGATTTATGCCGGGCTCGACATTCAAGGTAATCACGACCGGCATCGGCATCGAAGCCGGAGTGATTGACCGCACCACCCAATTCGTCCGCGAATCGGAGTGGGTGCCGCCACAGACAACCAACCCGATCCAGAACTATCGCGGCTCGACCTGCGGCGGCGACCTACCCGAGGTGTTCCGTCGCAGCTGCAACATCCCCTTCGCCCAAACCGCAATAGGTCTGGGACCCGACCGGATGGTTGCCGGCGTCGACGCGTGGGGGATCGGCGAAGAACTCCCAATCGACCTCCCAGGAGCCGCTGCGAGCACGTTCGGCGACACGGCAGACCTCGCCCAGCAACTCCCGCTGCTAGGCATACGCGGCTTCGGACAGAACGACGACCAGATGGTCCCGCTGCACATGTCAATGGTCGCTGGCACCGTCGCAAACGGTGGCCAGATGATGACGCCGTACGTCGTCGAGGCGACGTACGATCACGATGGCCGCATCCTCGACCGAACGCAACCCGAGGTATGGAAGACACCGATCTCCGCCCCGACCGCAGCGCTGCTCACCGAGTTCATGACGGGCGTCACCGAAGGCGACCGCGGCACCGCCCGCAGCGTGCAACTCGCCAACGGACAGCGTTTCGCGGCCAAAACCGGCACCGCCGAGCTCGGCATCGTTGGCGACCCCGACCGAGTGCACGCCTGGATGATCGGATTTGCTCCGCTCGAAGCGCCGAAGTACTCGATCGCAGTGGTACTGACCGACCTCACATCAACGCAAGCCGACGCCGCAACTGGCGGTCGCGAAGCCGGCCCCGTCGTGAAGACAGTCCTCGACTACTTACTCACCGGCGACGGGGCCAACGTTGAACTGAGCGGTGGATGACCGTGACGAGTACGGCGCATACAGGCCAGATACCCTCTGTCGGCGGCCTCGGCAGGTCCGCAGGAGAATCTCAACAGTGACAAACCAAGGCGACGCAACGGTCATCAATGACCGCTACGAGGTGCACAAGCGAATCGGTCGCGGCGGTATGGCCGACGTCTTTTCTGCGCGCGACCTGCTCCTGGACCGGCAGGTTGCGATCAAGGTCCTTTTTCCTGAGTTCGCAACCGACGACAACTTCGTCGAGCGATTTCGGCGAGAGGCGCAATCCGCCGCCAACCTCAGCCACCCCAACATCGTCAACGTCTACGACTGGGGCAAGTACGAGGGGACCTACTTCATTGCAATGGAGGAGGTTCAGGGTCGCACCCTCGCCGACGTACTGAGGACGAATGGCCAACTAACCTCCAAGCAGGCAGCCGAAATTGCAAGTGAAGTCGCTGCGGCCCTCGGCATCGCTCACGAGAAGGGCACGGCACATCGCGACATCAAGCCAGCCAATATCTTGATCGGCAAGAACGGACAAGTAAAGGTCGCTGACTTCGGGATCGCCCGGGCCTTGAATGCACCGACCGAATCGAACCTCACCCAGGTCGGCTCCGTCATGGGCACTGCGACCTACTTTTCGCCAGAGCAGGCTCAGGGAGCACAGCCAGATCCGCGCAGCGACCTGTATTCGCTCGGGATCGTGATGTACGAAATGGTCGCCGGGCGCCCTCCCTTCACCGGTGACAACCCGGTCAGCATTGCGTATAAGCAAGTTCACGATTCGCCCCAGCCGCTCGTGCAGATCGTGGCCGACGTGCCGAAGGCCTACGAGGCGATGGTCGCCAAGTTGCTCGCCAAGGATCCCAAGGTCCGGTATCCGAGCGCCGGTGCGTTGCGCGATGACCTCCGCCGATTCCGCAACGACGAGCCTGTCCAGGCACTCGTCGCAGCGACAACTCGGGCCCGGCCGGACGCAGCAACCACAGCCGTGAAAAAAACCGCCGCAGGAGCGGCAGCGACCGGCGCCGTGACGGCAGCGGCCAACCCGAGCTACGCGGCGACCACCGCCAATCCACAGGCCGGCGTTGCGCCGGTCAATCCACAAGCGTCGGCAGTGCCGTCGACGGGGATGTACGAGGCCGGCTACCCAACCGGAGCATCATCAGAGGCCGCCTACTACGACACGGGCGGCTCGCGCACCGGTTGGTACGCCCTTGCCGCATTCTTCGCGCTGGTCGCCCTCGTGGTCGGTGGCGTGTTGCTGTTCCAGGCACTCGCACCGAAAGGCGACACCGCCGAACCGTCGCAGTTCATCCTTGACGATTACTTCGGGCGATCACTCACTGCCGTCACCGCTGACCTCGCCGAGAAAGACCTGCTATTCACGACAGTCGAGGAGGAGAACGCATCGGTTCCGTTCGGATTCGTACACCGCACCGACCCGGCCGCCGGTGAGGTCGTGTTGGAGAACCAGCAGATCGAGGTGTTTTTTAATCCTGATCCGCAGCTCCAGAACGTACCCAACGTGGTTGGCCAAAACATTGAGGAGGCGACCGCCACGCTTGAGGCACGAGGTTTCGACGTCGGCACAGTCACGACCGACGACACAAGCGATCGCGGAGAGGGCACCGTGTTGAGCACCGAACCCGAGGCGGGGACACCGGTCGCCATGGGGACTACAGTCGACATCACAGCCGCAGGCCGCCGCAACACCGTGCCAGTACCTGGCGTGGTGGGCTTCATTGAACAGCAAGCAGTCGAAACACTCGAAGCACCGCCCTACGAGCTCGTCGTCACAGTCGAACAGATCCCGAGTGAGACCATCGACGAAGGGTTTGTGATCTCGACGAACCCTAGCCAAGGCGAACTCGTCGAGCGCGGCGGCAACATCACACTGCAGATCTCGAGTGGCGCAGCGCCCGTCGCAGTTCCCGTCGTCGAAGGCCTGACACAGGGCGAGGCAGCCAACCGCCTTCGGGCCGACGGATTCATCGTCGAAACGTTGTTCCAGGAGGTCCCACCTGGCAGCGCCAACGACGGCGTCGTCACCGCACAGGACCCGAAGGCAGCAACTCGCCTCGAACGCGGATCTACCGTCACGATCACGGTTGGGCGGTCCACGATCCCGGTGACCACACTGCCACCGCCCACTATCCCACCGAGTACCAGCCCGCCCACACCACCGCCTACATCGATCGCGCCCACGACCTCTTCACCCGCAACGACGGAAGCAACCACGACCACTGAAGCAACCACCACTACCACCACGACGACGCCGGTTGCTCCACCGTGATCCACGGCGGTGACCTGATCGGCTCTCGTTAAGACTTACGTTGGCCTCGCCAGCGCACGCTGCGCAACGCGACTCAGCTACGACCGATCAGCCGAGCCGACGCAACCAATTCCGCAGCAAGTCATGGCCCGATGCGGTGAGAATGCTCTCAGGGTGGAACTGCACCCCTTCGACATCATTGGTGCGGTGGCGCACCCCCATCACAACGCCGTCGGCACTGCGGGCGGTCACCTCGAGTAGGTCCGGGATCGAGTCGGGCGCAAGGGCAAGCGAGTGATATCGCGTGGCCGCCAGCGGCGACGGCAACCCAGAGAACACGCCAACGTTCTCATGCTCAATCGCCGATGTCTTTCCGTGCATAAGTTGCGGCGCCCCCACCACCTCGGCACCGTAGACGTGCCCAATGGCCTGGTGCCCAAGGCAGACGCCCAACACCGGTGTCGAGCTTTCGACAAACGCGCTAATCACCCCACAGATGATCCCGCTTGACTCGGGTCGTCCGGGACCCGGCGACAGCAACACACCGTCGGGTGCAATCGCCACCGCCTCGGCAACGGTCACCTCATCGTTGCGAACCACGAGCGGGTCGGCTCCGAGCTCACCGAGATACTGAACGAGGTTGTAGACGAAGCTGTCATAGCTGTCGATGACGAGCACACGCATCGTCGTAGTCTGCCGGATCCGGGCCCCGCTACCCAGCCTGTTTTGCGGCCGGCGGCCCTCCCGGCGCAGACCGGTCGACAAATCGCCTATGCTCTCGAGGCAATGGCACCTCCGAAGCGAAAAACCGGCGGCGGTCGAGTCACACCCAAAGGAACCCAGCCTGGTGACCGCAAGGCGAGTTCGGCGGGCGACCACGACGACCATGGCGCGACCGCATCGCGCCACACAGTCGCCGCATCATCGCGCTACACGCCGAAGGCTCAACGGCGTCGCCTGATCCCACCGACCATGATCCCAGTGATCATGGTCATGCTGTTGATCATCGGAGGTCTGGTCATCATGGCCGGCTATCTCGTCGGCGACGCCTCACGGTGGTTCACCGGTGTAGGACTCGCGTGCATCCTCGGTGGCCTCTGGTTTGCCACCAAGTGGGAATAGCCAACCGAATGGTCGGCTCGGCGCTCACCCCATTTCACCCAAACCGCCGTTGCGGCAAATTCCATTGACGTTATGGGTCACCAAAGTTGTTCACATCCTGGGGACAACTTAGTCGTAGAGTGGAGCGACTTCGATCATGTCCTCAAGGCAATGCTTCGGTGGTGGTGGGTCCTCGTCAGGGGCCATCGTCATCTTGAGCTCCACACCGCACACGTCGCAGCGATAAGCCCGCTTCACCTTGCGTAACTCACCGGTCGGCAGTGGCTCAGGAGGTAGGCGAGTGAAGCTGCGCAGCATGCCGATCCCACTTTTCCACAGGATCCATCCGAAGAAGACCCCAAAGGCAACCCAAATGATCGTTGACGCAGCCGGCACATGGCCTAGGCTACCGACGGCAGTTCGGCCCGCCGCCGCCGGCCTCCGCCAACTCGCCGGGCGGCAGCACTCAGGTTGCTCCGATCTGGGCCGGGAGCCGGCAGACCAGAGGAGCTCACAGTCGCTCAATCACGAGTGCGTTGGCCATCCTCCACCCTCGCACATCACCTGCAGTTCATACTGACCGTCAATAAGTTCAAGCTCCCTGACGGGCGTCGCGGCGAGACGCGTGTCCAACGCTACAAGCGGATGTCCGGGTGCGATCGCCCTGCCGTTCGCATTGACTCGGCCGAAGATCGAGGAAGACCTTGGCATTGAGCTTGAAGCGGTCTATGTCGACGAGCCGGAGACCTGAGCGTTCGAGCACTCGACGCGTAGCTGGAATGTTCGCAGTGAGCATCAGCTGTGGACCATCGCCGCCTACCACGAAGTCGACGGGCCGTGCGCCCGCTGAAACACCGAGTTCACGAGCACGCTCAGCCGGCATGATCAAAACCGGCGCAGCACCATCGGTGATCTGCGACGCGTTGCCAGCCGTCACTCGACCGCCGACTGACCGAAATGCGGAAGCCAGGTGCGCTCAGTCGTCCATCGACGTCGCTCGTACTCCCCCGTCGACTGTGATCGCCGCACCATCACCGCCTGACACCGCAATGAGTTCACCGTCGAGGCGACCCTCGCGGATGGCAGCGATCGTTCGCTGCTGGCTGCGTGACCCGCACGCGTCCATTTCCTCACAGGGGATGTCCCAGCGATCCGCAATCATCTCCGTCGACTCACCCTGTGAAACGAGCCCTCCGCGTTCGGAATACCGGGCGCTCACCGACGGACCGAATGGAAATCCGTATCGACCATCAGCAGTCGACGATGATGGCGTCGCGCAACGTGGGTCCTGTCCCCACGTCTTCCTTGCTTCAGCCTAAGGCGGGACCCTATGCCGCCTCGTTGGGCAGAGTCTTGACCGAAGTAGCGGCGCTGCCTAAAACAATGGTGCTGCTGGTTAGAGCCTGCCAGCGAGCGGCAGACCCCATCAACATGAAATAATGCGGAGATGACTGGGCTAACCGACCTCGCATCCATCTCCGACATCGACGCCGCAGTGAGCGGCACAACCGTCCCCCAACTGTTCGTTGACCTCGTCGCGCGCCACGGGTCGGGACCAGCGTTGCACGCGATGAACGAGGGCGGCGGGTGGACTGACTATACGTTCGACGACTACGCGACGAAGGTGGCGCAGGCCGCATCCGGATTGTCGGCCGCCGGCCTCGGCACCGGCGACCGCATGCTTCTCATGCTCCGCAACGTCCCTGACTTCCACTGGTTCGATGCGGCGGCGCAGTTCCTCCGAGCCACGCCCGTCAGCATCTACAACTCCTCGTCGCCCGAGGAGATCCAGTATCTCGCCTCACACGCCGAAGCAGAGATCGCCGTGCTCGAGAACGAACACTTTCTGGACGGAATGTTGCAAGTGCGTGCCGACCTCCCCGCACTCAAAAAGATCTATGTTGTCCATCCACCGGCCGGCGAGCTCCCCGACGGTGTGTTCCCGGCCAGCGACCTGCTGATGTCAGGGCAGGCCGACCTTGCGGTACTTGCGGCAACGACCAAGCCCGACGACCTTGCCACTCTGATCTACACCTCGGGCACGACCGGTCCGCCGAAGGGTGTGATGATCTCGCAGTACAACGTCGTCTATGCGATCGAGATGCTGAAGCGGTCACTGGCCTCGACCTTTCCGGACTTCACCGGCCTGCGGACCGTGTCGTACCTCCCGATGGCACACATCGCCGAACGTGACATGAGCCACTACTCCAGCATGGGACTCGGCTACGACGTGTACTGCTGCCCCGACCCGGCCGAGTTGACCGCGTATCTCAAGGAAGTCCATCCCGAAATTCTGTTCGGTGTCCCACGAGTATGGGAGAAAATCTACGGAGGCGTGAGTGCAGCGCTCAGCGCCGACCCCGTACGCAAGGCCCAGTTTGATGACGGCGTCGCGGCGGCCTCGGCAATCCAGACAGCGAGCTTCGGTCGCGATCTCACAGACGAGGAGGCAGGCACGCTGAAGTTTCTCGACGAGGCAGCATTCGCAAACGTCCGGGCGCTCGTCGGGCTCGACGCGCTTCGCGTTGGCGTCACCGGGGCAGCACCGATTCCCAACCAAATCCTCGAGTGGTTCCACGCTGTGGGGATCAACCTCACCGAGATCTACGGGCTGTCAGAGACGTCCGGTCCGTTGTCCTGGTCGCCGGAGCGCAACAAGATCGGCGCGGTCGGTCGAGCATGTCACGGGCTCGAGATCAAAATCGCCGAGGACGGCGAAGTGCTGTGCCGCGGCGGCAACGTGTTCCAGGGATATCTCAACCAGCCCGACAAGACTGCCGAGGCGATCATCGACGGTTGGTTCCACTCGGGTGACATCGGCGAGTTAGATGACGAGGGCTACCTCAGAATCGTCGACCGGAAGAAAGAATTAATTATTACGGCAGGCGGCAAGAACATCAGCCCGGCCAACCTGGAGGCGGAACTGAAATCGATACCGCTGATTGGCCAGGCCGCAGCAATCGGCGACAACCGTAAGTTCGTATCTGCGATTCTCGTGCTCGATCCGGAAGCCGCACCCATCTGGGCCGAAACAAACGGAAAGAGCGAGATGTCGCTTGCAGAGCTGGCCGCCGACCCTGACGTGATCGCTGCCGTACAAGCGGGGGTTGACCTTGCGAACGAGAAGTTTGCGCGAGTCGAGCAGATCAAGCGGTTCACACTCTTCAGCGAGGAGTGGCTCCCCGACTCCGAGATGCTCACTCCGACGTCCAAGCTAAAGCGACGCGGTGTGAACTCCCGCTACGCCGACGCGATCGAGGCGATGTACGACTGAGTCGACCGCCTGCGGCCGACATTGATGGCCCTGGTCAGGGCCAGGTCGACAATTCCTCGACCTCGTTGCCAGCGGCCATCAACAAATTAAGAATGCGACTCAAATCGTCGATGTGGTCGTCGTCAAGGTGTGTCGCAAACAGAGATTGAACGGCCCGTCGATAGCTGACGTTCATCTCCCGCCATAACCGTCGCCCCGACTTGGTGAGCTCGATATCGACGGCACGTTTGTCGGACTGGTCGATGTGACGGTGTCGGGCGATCCATCCCTCCTCCTCCAACCGATCGAGCCGGCGACTGACGCTCGATGCGGGCAGGCGGAGGTCGGCCGCTATGTCGAGCGGACGGGCAAGACCTCCGAGACGCTGGAGCGACGTCAGCACATCGAACCATCCGATCGTAATGTCCCAATCGGAACGGAGTTCTTCGTCGATGTTCCGCTCCAGTTCGCCGACGAGGGCTTGGAGTCCGCGCCACGTTCCAACGCGGACGTTGTCAAGGCGAGGCATCGAACGTAGTTGTTCCGGCTCAGCCGGTCGCCCGAATCGCGGAGGAGAATGCCGATACAGCTTCGTCAACCTCCGCCTGGGTGACGATGAGTGGCGGACTCCAACGGATCGTGCGGCGGAACGTTCCGGCGATCATAAGAATCACGTTGTGCTCTTGGAAGCAGTGGTCGACGACTGCTTGAGCACGCTCAGGCGAATCGAACTCAGTCGCCACCATCAACCCACGACCGCGAACATGCAGAAGGGCCTGGTCGAGCTGCTGCATCTCGCGAAGCGCGTCGATGAGCTGATCACCTCGCTCCTTGACCTTGTCGATGTAACCGGGCTCCCGAAGGCCCTCGATTGTGGCGAGTGCTGCTGCACAGGCGATCGGGTTACCATTCGACGAGCCACTGTGGCTCCCAGTCACCCACTGCTCGTCGAGAGCGCGACGCGTACCGATTGCCGCGAACGGGAACCCTGAGGAAATCCCCTTGGCCATGCAGATGATGTCGGGCTGCACCCCAAGTGCTTCGATCGCGAACATCTTGCCTGTCCTCCCGAAGCCGCTCTGTGTCTCGTCAGCGATGAGCAAAATGCCGTGCTCTTCGCAACGGTGTGCGAGCCCCTCCATGAATCCCTTAGGTGTCGGGATATAGCCACGTTCGCCGATCACGGGCTCGATGACGAACGCTGCGACCTGCTCGCTGGCCACTTGCGTCGACAACACGCGGTCGAGGCCACGCAACGCTCGACTGACCTCACGTTCCTGATCGGAGGAATGCGGATCGGGGAACGGCGCAATGAAAACACTTCCGGGGAGCGGCCCGTAGCCAGCCCGGTCGATCGCACGGCTACTCGACATCGCTAGGGCGTAGTGAGTACGACCATGGAATGCACCGTCGAAGGCAATGACGTTGCGGCGCCCAGTCGCATGTTTCGCGAGCTTGACCGATGCTTCAACGATCTCATCACTGGTGCTGCCGAAGTAGAACGTGTCGATGCCCTCTGGTGTGATCTCGGCCAGTTTGTTGGCGAGCGGCTCGAGTTTGTCGTGGTGGTAGACGTTGATCTGCGAATGGATGATCCGGCCTGCCTGCTCCGCGATCGCCGCCGTCACCTTCGGGTGTGCGTGGCCGGTCGAAGCTGCTCCAAGCCCGGCAGTGAAATCGAGGTACTCGTGGCCGTTTATATCGATAACCCGGCAACCGACCCCGCGTTCGATCTCAAGATTGGTTGCCGTCGCCCAGACGTTCGAGAGATGTGCTGCGGTTCCGGCCATTAGGGGAGCCTATGCAGCATGACTCTCATCCAGGATGGATGTCATCAGCACAGTCAGAAGGCTACGGCGATGACCTCGTCGTACGTAGATGCCAGGTAGAACGTCATCTGTTGGCGGATGTTCTCCGGGACGTCCTCCAGATCGGGACCGTTCCGCTTCGGCAGCACTACTTCGGTTAGACCCTGGCGATGTGCTGCAAGCACCTTCTGCTTGACACCACCGATGGGCATCACCTGTCCCTGAAGGTTGATCTCGCCGGTCATGCCGACGGTCGGCTTGACCGGCTTCCCGGTGAGTAAGGAGACCAGAGCCGTAGTCATCGTGATGCCCGCAGACGGGCCGTCCTTGGGCACGGCACCTGCCGGAACGTGAATGTGGAAGCGACGACGGAGTGCGGCGTCGTCCAGCCCGAGTTTCTCTGCGTGACTGCGCATGTAGTTGAGGGCGATCTGCGCTGATTCCTTCATGACGTCACCAAGCTGCCCGGTGAGGGTAAGTCCCGGTTCGGAATCGGGACCGGTCGGGAAGGCTGTGGTTTCGACAAAGAGCACATCGCCGCCCACTCCGGTCACCGCGAGGCCCGTCGCCACGCCAGGTACCAGTGTTCGACCCTGGATCTCGTCGTCGACCTTGACGCGTCCGAGCCAGGAAGTGAGTTCATCGTCGGCGATCGTCAGCGGCGTCTCGGTGCCGGTGGCGATCTTGGCGGTCACCTTGCGGACCAGGCGGCCCATTTCGCGCTCGAGCGACCTGACACCGGCCTCGCGTGTCCATCCGCGAATGATCGACCCGATCAGATCATCGCCGATGATCAACTCGTCTGGGGTCAGGCCAGCTCGTTCGATCTGGCGGGGGAGCAAATAGCGGTTCGCTATGAACACCTTCTCGGCTTCGCTGTACCCATCGAGTCGGACCAGATCCATCCGGTCAAGCAGCGGCCCGGGGATGGTGTCTGCCACGTTGGCAGTCGCGATGAACACCACCTCGGACAGGTCCAGATCGACCTCAAGGTAGTGGTCACGAAAGGTGTGATTCTGCGCAGGATCAAGCACCTCAAGGAGTGCTGCTGCCGGATCACCCGACCATCCACCGACCGTCAACTTGTCGATCTCGTCGAGCAGAATCACCGGATTCATCGTCCCTGCCTCCTGCAAGGCTTTTACGATGCGGCCCGGTTGCGAGCCGACATAGGTGCGACGGTGCCCGCGGATCTCGGCCTCGTCGCGCACGCCGCCGAGGGCGACACGCACAAACTTTCGACCCATCGAACGGGCGATCGACTCACCGAGCGACGTCTTGCCGACCCCAGGCGGACCCACCAAGGTGAGGACGTGGCCCTCGCCGCGCTGGGCTCCTTCCTCGCGGACGATTCCCCGTTCATGGCGCAACTTACGCGCAGCAAGGAACTCAACGATTCGTTCCTTGACGTCGTCGAGGCCGTAATGATCAACATCAAGAATCGTCTGCGCAGCGTCAAGGTCGAGCGTGTCGGCGGTCCGCTCACCCCACGGCATTTCGAAGATGCGATCGAGCCAAGTCCGAATCCAACCGTGCTCAGGTGACTGCTCACTCATCCGCTCCAACCGGTCGAGCTCCTTGCCGACGAATGCCTTCACGCCGTCGGGAGCGTCAAATTCATCAAGCCGCGTTCGGTAGTCATCGACGATGTCGTCGCTGCCCTCGCCGAGTTCCTTGCGAATGGCGCTGAGCTGCTGCCGGAGGACGAACTCGCGTTGTTGCTTGTCCATACCTTCGCTCACGTCGTTGCGAATTGTCTCGGCGACCTGCAACTCATTGAGATGACTGCGTGCCCACGAGTGAATCGCATCGACTCGGTCCGACACGTCGACCGCCTGAAGGACACGGAGTCGGTCATCATCGTTGAACTCTGCCCAGAGGGCAACCGAGTCGGCGGGTTGACCAGGCGACTCGACCGTGCGAAGCAGTTCGGGGAGACGACGCGATTTACGGAGCTCCGCGATCAGCTCTAGCGTTGCTCGCAGCTCTCGAAGCGTAGCCTCAACATGTGGCGACACCAGACCGTCGATAACCGGCTCGACAACGACAAAGGCGAGCCCGTCGGGTGCAGTCTCGACCGACGCAACACGGGCGCGACGTTCCACCTGGACAATGGCCGCCGACTCACCGGTCGGTAGGTTGCCGACATTTGGGACCCGAGCGACAACGACGAGATCCGACTCATCGCCCCCAGTCAGCGCAATCCGACCATCGGCCTGGCCCACGGCTGCCTCCACTGCGAGGCGCAGTTCGTCGGTAGCCAGAGTCAGGGTCACCGTGGCGCCGGGGAGGACCACAGCGGGAAGATGGGCGAGCGGAAGACGGGTAGTGGTCGGCGAATCGATAGTAGTTTGTTCGGACATAGCCACACGCTAGATGCAATAAACCTGAGTCGCACTGCATCAAGATTCACACCGAAGTCGGGAATACGCGCACCACAGGCACGCATCCGCTACCCAGACTCCGGCCTGTGCGCCTGCTATTCGAAGTTCTCGGCGACGGCAATCGCATCAGCCCATGACGCGCCTGCGGCGAGCGAGCCACGCATCTTCATCACCCAGCGCGGGGAGTTGACGCCGAGCGCCCCATGCAGCTTGTCGCCTGTGCGATAGAGCGCCAGAAACTTGCCGTCATCCACCGAGCCGGCAGCAACGTGCACGTCGTCTTCCGGCGAGGAGCACCCAAGGAACTGCACCCGAATATCAAACTGATCACTCCAGAAGAACGGAACGGGCGCATACGGATCCGGTTC
>WLWF01002588.1_pt1 | contig 12818 bp, 5 predicted proteins | sample 6718331 | NCBI WGS metagenome assembly WLWF01 (sample SAMN12718692, study PRJNA515312) | sponge metagenome | isolation source: marine sponge | host: Mycale hentscheli | place: New Zealand: South Island, Marlborough, Capsize Point | collected 2003-05-01
GGATAAAACTCATACCATATTAGTGCATTTAAATCTTAAAGCAGAAAATTTTGAATTTTATCAATGTAATTATGACAAAATTATTATTGCTGTAAATATGCTTCATTTATTTAAATTAATAACCAGCCCCATTACCCATAACCGAAGAATTTCCTGGTTCTCTCTGCATTCTAGTTGTTAATTTACCTGGAGAATAGAACACATCTCTGGTTATCTCAAATGATATCCTTTCTGAATTAGTCTCCGTTTTTATTGTTTCCCCATTAATTAGGGGGTATTTTCTCTTCACACTTACTGTGTAAGAGAAGGTTCCGAATGTAGGTGTACTTAATGTAAATTCTAATTGTATTGAACCCAATCTAGTCGCTTCTATATCCTTTTTTTGTGTATTGACGATATTACCATTAACGTCCATTAAAGTAACTATAACTTCTTCTTCTAATGGATGTTTTTTAATATAATATACTGGCACTATAGGGGTTTTAGTTGCTGACCACCCAATAACTTGGTATATAGTCCTATAAAATAGGTTTATTACATCACCACTATTATATTTTGTAGACCCAGAACCAGTTAGAAATATTCTATTTTCACTAACTTTATAGTAATCTTTGTCATTATATAACATATCCCCATTTAATGAAACCATTACTGCACCTGCGGATTGTTTATCTAGTTTAATATAGTAGTAACCATTTTCTTCAAATATCATCTCAGTGTCTGTGGTGGTAACAGTTTCTGGCATTGTAAAAAATTGTGCCCATGAACCACCTATAGCGTCATACATAAATTTTAATTGGTCACCATTTTGTACTGTTTCAGGAAAAAATGTTATTGATTTATTACCTAGAGATAATCGATAATCACCTGTAGGTAGAAAATTATGAACGTTAGTAATGGTACGACCACTAGGGTCATTAGGTATTGGGACCACGGATTCAGCCGTATATCCTGATACACCTTCCGAGACCGCAATACCATTTACTGTAACAAAAGGGATACTAGCAATAGCACTCCTAATATCATGTCTATACGTTGCACTACTAAAAGCTTCATTGGGGGTTCCACTGAAAGTAGTAGTTTCAGGCATACCCGCTACCACAACACTTTCGGAGATTAACTGTGATGGTCTATTTAGTGGTACCCTAAAGTTATCCAGTGCTAAAACTGGTATAGGTGGGTCTTTAACTAAAGCCATGTAAAAATCTTGACTGTTGGAGACTGTCTTATTAGGTGGGTATGAAGCTGTGTCAATCCACACATCACTAGGTGATGTTTTATCTTTGAACAAATAACTAGGTCTTACGATATACTCCCAACTACTTCCTGTACAAAAACCAGACCAAGGAATAAAAGTACTAGCACTTAGTATGTTACTTTGGCTCGTATTATCATAATAACTAGGTATGGTATCAAAAATAGCTTCATATACTGGTTTTGTTGCTACCATTTCTTGTTCTGTAATGTATGGGTATATCCTAAATTTAGGATACATATTACCTAATAACATATCTGTATTATTACCACCATAATAAACTTTTATCTCTCCACCTCCACCTTGACTTGCATTATAAACTGATAATACTGGTTTATTACCTATCTGTGTACTTAATTTAACATTAGGTTTACTTAAACCTACAATACTAACACTTGGTGATGGCATTGTTTGTAGTGATACATTAACTCTTGGATTAACTTTTGGTACATTTGGTTCTGTAGAACTATAGCTACTGGTGTTATTAGTTTCTATTATATTAGTAGTTGTACCTGTGGTAGCTGTTATAGTTACAGTGTTTGAGGGTCCTTGACTGTTTCCACAATCTGGTGGTATAATTTCTTGTTGTGATGGATTACCAGTAAATGTTATATGATAAAAACTTAAAGATGGTTGTGAACCTTGACCGTAACCTATTTTTTTTGAACCTAGGAACTTACATAGGTCATATCTTTGGATGAAGTCATACTCATCATAGGCTGAAAAGGTATTTCCAGACCAAGTACTGGTATCTAAAAGATTAAAGTTAATGTCGTATCTTGGATTGTATCCGTTTGATTGACCTATCGCTCTGGTTGCACTAGAACCGGTACCCATTGTTTCCGTAAATTGTATGTGAAAATGTTCTCCTGTAGTACCTGAACGATTTACCTTAACCCTTACTGCTCCCATATTATTCCAGGAACCTGTTCCTGCACTAAAAGGTGTTAAATAAGTACCATACCCCGCTAATGTAACTTTACCCGCGTTTGGATTATTTGTTGTACATGCTCCTTGAAAGCAATTTCTAAATTGGTATCCGTCTCTTTTTAGACCATAACCACTCATACCACCTTGTATACCAATGGCAATTTTTCCTGTTGTTCCGTTAGCCTGTAAATATAAATTATATGTTACCCCTGAAGGACCATATTTAGCGGTATCGTCTCTAAAGGCAGCCAAAAATAAATATAAACTATCATTATCTGCTGTAGCATTAAATGTTGTTTGCCATGAATAATTATTGTAGGAACATAAACTTAACATACCACCAACACTTGCATTATTAGCTGTTGAGCTTGCATAAAATTTACCGTTTGTACCACTATCCGGATATATTCCTGAAGCAACAGCTACGTTTCCACTACTAGGGTCAACTGTCACATCAACTGCTGATAAGTTAGTTATAGAAAATCCTGAAGTAGCTCCTGTTAAATTAGAGCTTCTGGGGTTACCTGGTATCCCATAGTTTTCACGTGGGTCATATGTTATCCAACTAAGTATAGCTCCATAACTTGGCCATAAATAAACAAATTTATTTATTATACTATTGTAATAAAACTTACCTATATTACTCACACTTCTAGCTATGTCTGGTCCCACATTATTATTACCCTCTTCTGTTGTTAAAGCACTGACACCTAAGTACCAGTCTTGACCTAAATCTGTTTTTCTTGTTAAAGTATTACCAGTGTAAAACCAAACATAAGGATTAGCTGTATCTATTGTACCATCTGGTAATAAACCTATCTCATAATATATTTGAGTTCCTCCTGTTGCTGGGCCCCAGCCAGGAGAACCAGGAAGGAAACTAAGGTGAAATGGTGCATTTGGTATAAAGTTTTCCCAAGTGTTACCAATAACATTAGGTAGTAACCAACCGTACGGGGTCCCACCGTCATTAAAATTATATGCTGTACAACCACTCTGAGAAGGTTTAGTATCAAAATCTATTATTTTTTCTTCCATAACCGTAACAGTATATAAACCATTTTCTATCCCACTAAAAGAATGGGTAGTATTTCCAGTATCCCCATAATATATGTCTAATAATTTATTATTTTTTCTTAATTCATAGGTATATGTGGGTGTTGTGGTTGTAGAATCTGTTATTGTTATAGTTCCTTTTTTGTTTGGGTCTAGTACACAGTCGTCATTTGTTAAACTAGCCTCTATACTTGGTACCGTGAAAGCACTTAATGTTATTGTTGTGGTGGCTGTTGCACCTGTGTAGTCTGTTATAGTAGCGACATAATTATCAGCACATAAATTACTAATATCAAATGTATTGGCGGTATATAAAGTATTAGTACCAGACCAACTAACAAGGTATGGTGCACTATTAGTAGATGCTGATATATTTGCACCTATAATACTACCATTACAAGAACCACTTAAAGTATTAGTTATCCTGTAACCATTTAATTTCATATTACCTACATACGATATTGACATTATTTAAATATTTTTAACATTCTTCTTTTAATGGTATACACCCTCTTTTTTCACAGTAATAATAACCTTTTTTACAAATACCTGATTCATCTTTTTCTTTTATAGCTTTTTGACGTAATTTTGTTATTTCTTCTTTAGATGTTGGTTTATCTACTACTCCCTTTTCCACTACTTGTTTACTTTCTATAACCGCTTCATTAGATGAATCTTCTATAGGGTTATCTGGGTCTCTAGGTGGTTGTGGTCCTCCACCACCTCTAGTTTCTATTTCACACCTAGATATACACTCATCTAAACTACTGTAAATACCTTCCCTATCTTCAAAACAAACACCATCTTTACAACTGTAGAATGTACTACTTACAGTATCTGTTGGTTTACCGCTAGGTCCATCAGTTTCAACATCATCACCACCCCCTCCTGGACCTTCATCATTACCTCTTGGGTCTCCTGTTGGTCTAGTTGCTGTATCTGTCACAACAGTACCTTTTAATTTAATTGGTATCCCGGTTTCAGTATTAGATTCAGCGTAATCTTTAAGTTCTGAACAGTCTTCTATTATTACTGGTTTACATTTTGCGTGTATTTGACTGCAGTGTTTTCTTGAATTTTCTACACAGTCAGTACAGTCTTTACCATTTAAATCTGTAAATATATCAGTTATACCATAAATTGGGTCTATCTCTAAGTGTTCTGCAACATCTTGTCCACAATCACAAAAGTACTTGCATATTGTCTGATTGGGAAGTGTTTTAGGTTTGGTGTTAGCGTCTGAATTGTCACTTACTATAGTTATTTCTTTACCACCTATGGTTATTTTTTTATCAACTTTTTGTATTTTCCAACTATCTGGTCTAGTTTTATGTAGAATATCATAATCACTTAAAAGTTTAGTATTAGAACATGGTTTGTAAAAAGTACATGTTGGTGTTACCACTATGTAATGGGTTAAGTCATTACCAAAAAAGTTTTTAAATTTATTTACAATAACGTAGGATTGGGTTACTTGTGGGAAATTAAAGTCGCATTTTACCCCATATTCACTGTTGTAGGTTGGTATGTAGAAACAGAATATACCTTCTTGTTTCATACCGGTTAATTTATTATTAGTGTTTGTTAGTTGGTAGTCTTTTATTGTGTTATTTTCTAATAAGTTTTGCCAGTTATTTACTGGTTTTTGTGAGTTTAAATCCCAAACTAGTTTGTGGTTAGGAGCTGAACTATCTAAAAAAGTTTGTTTTAAAAATGATTGTGGTGTTATAGTAGGTCTTTTTATATTACCACATTTACGGTCAGACATATATAATACACCATCTAATCTTACTTGTCGGTCCATACCATCAGTCTTCATTGTAAAAGGGATAGACATTCTACTAGAATCAAAAAATAAATTTTTGTGTAGTATAGAACTCGATAATTTAACACCTCTATACCAAGGAGACGCTGTTTTATTGCCTAAATTATCTAATTGATGTCCTAGGTTAATATCTAAATTAGTTGTACCACCCCCGCCAAAATAATTACCTTTAGATATACTTTCCCAATTTAAATCATAAGCTAATTCTATTATCTCACCCGCTGCTAAGCTTATTAAACCAGTATCTAATATTACTGGTATTTGTTTAGAAAATATAGTTGTTGCTGATGCTCCAGTAGTTATACAAACATTATATGTGTTAGAAAATTTATCGTTTTCACTAACATCTAATGTTAAGTAGTTATCAGCGTTACCATCTACATTTGCTCTTTTAACCGTTGTACTTACAATTGTGTTTGGGGTACCTGAAGTACCACCTGTCACAACACCAGTAGTTGTGGACCCACTTGGATATTTTAATATGGAAGCTGTGAAGTTGAACTTCATTATTCCACTATTAATTGGTGTTTCGTCCCACCAACCATCTCCTGGTCTTTTATATCTATAGCCTGGGTGACCCTTTCCACCAGTATCTTGTAATATAGTTCTTGTTTCATCTTCCCCACCCTGTATAATTGCTGTGTTAATTAATCTTTTTGTTTGGTAGTCATTTTGTGGGAACACTCCTGTTGTTGCTGTAACAGTACTAGGACATATACGATTTACATAATTGCACCATTCTGTATCTGTATATTTAACATTCAAAAATGCTTTATATGTAAATCTATACACACCACTACTTTTAACAGTATAAGTCATATAGTGTTTAGGGTTGTTTTCGTCTAAAGCCAATGAACCACCAGAATTACCACTGTACACCCCACTAAAACTATAAGGTTTGTATTGTTTATTAACATCATTAATCATTGGACAAACATATTCTCTGTCCATATTACTTATAGGTATGGAAGTTGTACCAGTACTTGTTGTGTGTGCTGAAAACGAATCTCCACTTATATGTAAATCATAGGTATAATTAGGTTCATAACTAGAAGAGGTAGTTGATGTAAATGAAGAGTATATGTCAACTTTTTTAAGACCGTAAGTAGTTAAATAAAAATCAGTAATACTATTTGCACTAATGGGTGCGTAACAATATAACTCTGTTAAAAGTTGTTGGTTGGTACTTTTATTATCTTTACCGGTAACAGGTCCTAGGTCGGGGTTGTAGTGGTAATCTCCCACATATGGTTCACCATTTAATTGTCTTAGTAATGTACCATCACTATACATTTCTTTTGTTACCCCAGCGTTGTTATTTACTTTAGTCTTTTTTCTTGGACAGATTAATATAGTTTTTATATAAGAATCATCATCGTAACTAAATTTAACATCATTATATTCATCTAACATAGACCTTTCAATCCACTGTGATATTTTACTATAAGTTTTTTTCTGGAAATAAATTGTATCCCTACTATCGGTTTGTGTGTTGACTACTGGGTAGGTTTCCACATTACCAATTTGTTGCTGTTTTAATTTTTCGGAAAAAGATATTAATTGTTCTCTATTGTTAAAAGATAATGAAAGACATTTATTACTCCTAGAAACAATTTTATTATCCCTTAATTCGTTAATCCACCCTAAAGGATACATTTCTTTACCGTTTTTTAGTATTTTTCTAGTGGTTTTTATTTTACCATAATCAACTTCTCTAGATATGTTGTAAGGTATTTCAATAATATTACTTTTTGTAAGACCAACACCTTCCAAATTTGTATTTAAATTTTTTGGGTTTGCTATTGTATAAACATTACTATTAATTAAAGTTAGTGATGCCGCGTCTACATTTTGTGAAACCAATTCTTTATTATAGTCAAATATTATTTCACGTGACGCTAAGTCGTTACTAGTTAATGGTATATAAGTGGTTGGTAATTTTATGTCTTTGGTTACATTAATTATTTGTTGTGGTGTTGTAATTGGTATTTGAGTACCTTCTACTATTGTTATATCTTCTTTATAAGTTTTAAACCCTAATGATTTTGTGTACTGTCCTTCGGCTTGGATATGTATATCCATATCAAAAGAGTAGGTCTTAGCTATATTTCTGGTTATGTTAGCTCCTGGAAGTAACATTTGTAGTGAGTGTGTTTTACCCATAACAATTTGTTCGAATGGTAACATAGCACCAACACCTCTGGTGGTATTTTTCATTTGTTTAGTTGAAAAGTATTTTGGGTGGCTAAGGAAGGCCCCAAACCCATTACCTTTAACACTTTCAAACCCATGTACACCCTTATTGGTTTTGAAAACTTCTAAAAATAAGTCAGTTTTTCTTAACCCAAATAAGTTTAAAGTATTTTGTATTTTTAAATGGTCAGCACTAAACCTTAAAAATAACCTTTCGTTATCCCCTTGGTACATACAAATCGCTTCTACTAGATTACTTGTGTTGTATGTTATGGTTATACATTTTTTCTTATTATAAGATTTACTGGTTGTATTGCCGGGTACATTAGAAACTAAAAATATAAATTTTATTTCTTCACCTAATATCCTACAGTCTATGTATGTTTTATATGTTTTAGATGCCATAACTTTTAATATCCTCCTCCACCACCACCAGTAGACATTCCTCCTCCTGTTGACATGCCTGCGGACGGTGTGTTTGTGTTTATACCACTACCAACACCCCTTCTACCAGTTTGTATATTTTCTGTAGGTGTTAATGTGTAGTTTTCTAACCAACTTAAATCATCGAACCCCAATTCTTTAAGTCCTTTTACACATAATAAATTATCGGTACTACCTTTTTTTGTAAATAGTGATTTAACCGTAAATTTTGTTTTATTGGTTTGGAAACTATTTGCTAATTTATTTGTTTCTTTACTTAGTAATGTACTACCTATAGTAGTTCCTTGGTTGTTTATATTGTATGAGTTAGCGTAACTAGATAGTGGTACAGTACTAGTACCTGATAGTAGATTATCATAATAAGTAGTGCCAACTTGTGGTGTTGTAGGCATTGACATCATTCTTGGTGAGTTACTAAATAAAGGCCATGCGTATCCTGTAAATCCAGTACTAGAAACGGTAAAAGTTGATGATAGTGTTGATTGTAGTGAGTCACCACTAACACTAAAACATTTATAAACAAATTTATCTCTGTGAAAGACAGAATTTTCTACTTTAACACCACTAGTCCATAAAGTGGTAGCTGGGAACATTTGTTCTACTATTTTTATCCAGTAGTCCCCTAGAGCTAGAGTATAGTCAATCATTTTTTGGTAGGTGTACTGATTATTTTCACCGCAATTAGTATTTAGATAATCTAAATAAATTTGTTGTAGTGTAGGGTATCCACCTGTTTTTCCATCATTTATGGTCATCCTATTTTTTGCGTCGATAAATACTTTCCAAAAATGGTTTTTAAATGTTTTAAAATCTAATGTTTTTGCATTTATTTGTGGGTTTGTAGAATCCCATACACCACCAGGTCTAGGATATGGATATGGTAAAGTACCACCACTAAAGAAACAATCTGATTTAACAGATTGTTGCCATACATCATATGTTAATCCTTGACCTATATTTAATGTTAGGTCTACATTTTTAACATTTAAAACTAGTTTTTCACTTTGGGTTTGGTAGTAAGCGTCTCTATTGTTAAATGAATAGTCTCGGTATTGAGTTCCTTCTTTTAGTACCCAAGATTTTTTATCGTCATTGACTCTAGTAAGACCAAAACCGAATGACATGTGTGGAAATCTTCTAAATCTATCTAAATAAGGTGAATTTACTAAATTGGAATATTGTCCCATGGTCCAAAACCCACCCCAGGTAAATTCTCTAAATTTACTTACTGGGTTAGGTGTACACCCGGTCAGAGTGGAAGCACTTAAATCTAAAATTAAATCAGATTTATGTTCTTCGGTCATTTCAAACCACCCCGCTCCTCTTTGAAAGAAATAGTTTTCTGTTACTCTTGGTTTTGTTGGATATCCTTGACTATCTATTGGATAATCTTGTAAAACAAATGGATTAAATGTTGTTCCTGTAGAGATGTAATATTGGTTAAATGGTATACTATAGTTTAGTGTTTCTGTTGTGTATGACCCACCTGATATTTTTTCCCATTGGTAATCGAATTTATTTTGTACTTTTTGGTATGATGCAACTTCTCCAGCTGCTCCTTTAGACCATTCGAATCTTATACCTGGATTCATATTTATAGGAGCTCCAGCTAATACCACATATTCATTAAATTCAACTAAAGCTTCTGGTGCACCCAATAGAGTTAAAAGAAACTCTATTGATTTTCTAGTACCTTTAGATTTAAATAGATAGGCTGTATTAAGTAATATTCTTCTATATAATTCTATGTCTAATTCAGCTGGGGTTTGGGAGACACTAGTACCGGAGTATTCTGGAGTTTCGACACCTAAAACACTATCTAAAAATGATGTGTTATTTAAGGTACTAGGTGTTGACCAACCCAAAGTTTTTGCAAAGTTTTTTATTAGTTCGTTTGGTATGTTGTTTTTACCATCATAACTTACATTAGTCATATAAGCTATCCCATCCACAAAAGTTTTTATATCATCAAAGCTTCTACCGTATATTTGTAGTGTTTTTTCTATTTTTTGGTTGGTCCCATCGAATTCTTTTAATTGTGGTGAAGTTAAAAATCTTGATATTAAATTTGTTTTTTCTCTATCTATTTCATCACCTAACTCTGCTAATTTTAATAAATAATTAGTATACCTATCACTACCTATGTCTATATTAACACCATCTTCTAAAGGCCAAGTTTGTGTTACTTTATCATAATATTTTACACCATTTACTGTTTCTTTAACTACTTGAAATGTTGATGTGTATATTGGTGTTACGTCTCTGTTTAACAAAAATCTTTCTACATTACTTAAATTTTTTAACTCTTCTTCTGTTTGGTTTTGTGTTGGTTTTATGTAAAATGTTTTTATAGAACTGGTAACTATTGTACCACCCGTCTCAGGTAAATTAAATGGGTTTCCATTTACAGTAAACTCCATATATGTATTACTAGTAGTTTGTGGTTTAAATTCTTTAACTTTGTATTCCTTTTCACCAACTTGACCACTAAAACTTAAACTATATTTTTTAAATTCTTTTGTTAAATTTCTTAATGGGGATACCGTACCATCTGCAATATTTAGTAATGTGTCTGCAGACAGTCCATTCATTGTAAAATTATTTATTATTTGTTCTTCACTTATAGGACCATTTAAAAGATTTCCATTTGTTGTGAATTCAATACTAAATGGGTTTGCGAGTGTATTTACATTTGTTTTAAATGTTGTTTCTTCCGTACTTAAATTATAGAGTATGTCATAAGCTGTTGTGTTACCAGAAACATAATTTATATTAACACCATCTACAAATATAGCTGCTGGAAAAAAATTAACAATATTTTGTGTTGCTACCGCTAATCTTTTTTTCAAGGAACCGTATAGAACAAAACTAGATATTTCACTCATATCGTTATTAACAAAAACTTCTAAATTATTACTTGTTAATTTTTGAGCAAGTGTTAAATTTTCTATATTAAGAGAAGATAATGTAATTGGGTTGGAAAAACTACCTAGGTTATATTCGGGAGTAGATGGTTGGTTATATGATGGTTGTGTATAAAAATTCCCAAGGGTCATTTGTTGTGAACCCATAAATTGATTACCAACTAGAAAATCACTAAAGGTATCACCTCCGTTGTTTGGGGCCGGTGGATATCGGAATCTATTGCTAGCCATAATTACTAAAAGTTAGTTATTGTACTAAACATTTGACTAAAATCAATATTGTTTCCTCTATTTTGTTTTACTTCATATAATTGTCCGTTAAATTGGTCTCTAACTTCATATAAGTCGTATTGCATGTATATGTTGTTGGTCCCTGATAAATCATATAAAGTGTAAATTCCATTATCAATAGATTTGGCTTGATTTCCGTACAATGCTATAGCAAGGGTTTCGAAATCGTGGTCTACCATTTCTATATCAAGTACTGTGGGGTTAAAGTAAGTGTTAGTTATTATGACTGATTGTCCTGGTTGTCCTATAAAAGGTATTGCGTTTGGGTTATTAGATGGTGCACTAGTAGGTGTTAAAGTACAATAAACCAAATTAGTTTTTGCGTTAGTATAAACATACCTAGGTGATGTTTGATTTGGGTTGGTGTTATTTTGTTCTACTGTTTTACAATAAAAATTAGAGGTTACTAGTCGGTAAAAATTATTTATTTTTGCTCCACTGTCCGCATCCAAATACTCTATCCTATACCCAACTAAGTCCATGGGTGAGAATCTGTTTCTATACTGTGCTGGTACACTATTTAAATCAAAAACTAATCCTTTTACGTTTGGTAGTGAGGATAAGATACCACAATCTAAAATAGTGGTTCTAATTTCTAATGGCCTTATATATACGGTATATATACCTTTATTAGAGAATACTGTTGATGGTAATTTTAAATCATACAGTCCTCCCAATATTTCACCTGCGGGGCCACCACTAGCTAATCCATTATGTAATACTGGTGATAGTACACTCCCAGCATTAATTTCAAAAACAGCAGTAGCTGAACTAGCGTCTCTATCAGCTTGTTGGTGTACTATTATTTGTACGTCTTCAACTTTTACGTCTGCTGGTCTTTTAATTCCGTATGCTCCTAATGCCATATTTTATGGTTGTTTTTCTACTTTATAATATCCGTAACCATGTAATTCTAAATCACCAATACTGTTTATTTGACCTAATCTTTGTTGTTTTTCAAATACAGTTATTTTACCTCTTTCAATAAATATATTTGACCTTACCTCTGGCCGTTGGCAAACGTTCATTAATACCTCTAATTTTGTTAGAGGTTGTATACATCCAGTTACTTTTACTTCAGTTAATGCCATTGGTTATTTTATAATAAATATCATAACACTTATTTATATAACTCATTTATTAATGAAAAATCTTTTTTATAGTCTCTTAGGTAAATCTCATCATCATATTTAAACCCCATGTTGATTCTTTGTATTTGTTTTTTGGAGGGAAATTGTAGTCTACTAACCCATAATCCCTCTATGAGTTCATTGTCGATATTCCAATTCGATACTATTCTGTCGTCTCTTTTAACGTGAGGTGCGTAGGATAAACCCACCTTTTCAAAACTATATGGTTTACAGTCTTTAATACCACCCCTATAGCAAATTTTATTTAATTCAACATCAGTGAGTAATGGATTTATGAGTACAATTTTCTTCGATTTATCTTGAGGATTTACTTTAAAAATAAATAAAGAATCTATAATTGATAATAAAGCGTTTTGATTTTTTTTTGTATTTTCCATCATTTGATTTATATTATCAATATAAGCTTTATATAAAGTTTGTTTTACAGTCCCTTTATAATTTTTTGTAAATAATCCATCCGGTTTACACAATTTATTATTATGGTAATCTCTTAATAATATTTGACTAAATTTTATTATATCAGATGGTTTACTTTTTTTACCAGTAAAAGTTGTATAAAACATCTTAACATCTTGATCATATTGTTTTTTCATTTCATCAGACATAGATGAAAATACACCATTATCATAATCATATACATCGTAATATAATCTTTCTAATTCTGGAATACCTGGTTCATCCTGTAAATTTTTTGTTTCATTTCCATTTTTTTGATTTATTTTACAAATACTTGGTTTTAATGTGATATT
>WLWF01002589.1_pt1 | contig 12815 bp, 14 predicted proteins | sample 6718331 | NCBI WGS metagenome assembly WLWF01 (sample SAMN12718692, study PRJNA515312) | sponge metagenome | isolation source: marine sponge | host: Mycale hentscheli | place: New Zealand: South Island, Marlborough, Capsize Point | collected 2003-05-01
CTTCATACTCTTGTGTTACTGGATTAAACACCATTGTTGGCTCATCTGGAAGCCATGCAGGTTTACTACCATACATTTCCATAGCTTTATTATACCCTTCTTGTGTTTTCCAGAAATCATCTTTCTCATCAACACTCATGTTTCCACCATCGTCAGCCTTGAATCCCATACTTCTATCTTCTATATCATCTTCCATAGCCATTCTTCTGTCTTGGTCTGCATTACCCATGTCAGTCATCATTGCTGATTTTGCATCCTTACGATAATTACCATCTATATCATACATAGTTTCTTGTATTTTTTTATCAGCAGCAGCATCAATTTCTTCTTCAGTCATTGCGTCTTGGTCTAAATTAATATTAACTTCTAAAGGGTCAGCAATAATATCATAATTATTACCAAATGCTTCTTGAAATTCTGGCGACATAATCAATGCTTCTCTTCCACCATCTACTGTAAGTGCTGCATTAGTCAAAATGCTTTTAGCTTTTGACGAATTGTTTGATAACCTTTCTCCTTTAATGTCAGGCAAACCAATAAGTTTTAAACCATCTACAATTTCTTGCATTGATGGTTTTGCAACTTCGGGTTCTTCTGAAACCATACTACCATCAGCACCTCTATTACCTTGAAGTCCTATGCCAGATAGTAAAGCCATTTGCTCTGCTGTTGGTTCAGTACTAGCCATTTCTTCTGCTTTAGCTTTTTGGTCAACAGCTTTTATTTCAGCTATTTCAGCTTTCTTAGCTTCTATTTCTGCTTGTAACTGTTTCAATTTTTCCTCATTGGGGTTCATTTTATTTCTCCTATTTAATATAATCGACCTTCTGGTTTCTCTGGCTTGCCATATCTAGGGAATCCACCAAAGCCCATAACTGCCTTTTGAAACATTTTATAACCTACAGGGATATCTTCTTCCACTATAGCCTCTTTAATTGGATTGACAGATATTGGTGTTATCTTATTTCCAAACCATTGTGCCCAATCTTTTGGGTCGCCTCTATCAAATGTTGGGCCTGTGATACTACCACCATGTTTAAGTGATATCCATTGTTTACCAAACATTATTTCCATAGCTGCTTTTGGTAATGACGCACCTTTGTTAAGTGCAGTATGCAATGGTGATTTTACCCAGTGCATTGGTTCAGCAATTTGTTTTGACACAACCATTTCTTCACCATTACCTAAGTCTAATCTACCTGTGTACCAAAAATCTTGTAGGTTAAATTGTTTTTCATCTTCTGCAAATATTTTATGAAGTATATATGCAAACGCAGATGTTGATACACCTGCTCTAAACATATATCCCATGTACATATTCCATTCACCTGCTTCTTTAGCAGTTAATTTTTGTCCTTTAGAAACTTTTGTAGCAAGATTTTTTGTCATCCCTGCCCACTTAAATCCAATGTTAATATTAGATATAGTCCAGTCTGGAGAAAGTAACAACCAATTAGAAAGATTCTTTTTAGTTGGTGTAGCTGCTAATGCAGCCCAATTATAAAATACTCCTTTAGGATTATTAGCATTTTGTATAGCTAATTGTTCCCACTCTAAACTTAATTTATTAAAGTTTTGTCCACCATAAGCATCATTTGCAAACTGTGCTGCAATTGGTGCAGCTTCTTCTGCTGTCATTTTTTTATGTTTAAAACCAAAACCTTTAGAATTACCTTCCATTAATCTTTGTTTCATAGTTAGATAAGTAAACATTTTAGAATGGTCATGTATTCCATCCCATGTTATTTTATCTATTGCATCTTGAAATTTGCCTAATGGTTTAAGTCTTTTATCTAAAAAGTTTTTAACAGTTTGATAACCTGCGTTAGTAAGTTCATTAGTTTTAGCATATCCAATACCTAATCTAGCATCTACTATTTCTCTAAGCATTTCTGCATGTACAAAATCACCTTTTAAATCAACTAATTGTCCATCATGATTACGGACTTTTATAGGATTTCCATTTCTATCTCTAGTAATTGTGCTTAAATCATATTGAGCATCTAAAAATTCTTTAACAAATTTTCTTGTTTGTCTGCCTTGTTTAGTAAAAGCATGTGTTAATCCACCTGCATATATGCCAGATAAAACAAGTGCTTGTGCATGAAATAATGATGCAGCTAATACTACTCTTTTCATAGCATTATTAAGTGTTGACGCTTTATGTGCAAATCCTCGACTACCTATACTTGGTGCATAATAATCTTCAATAGCTTTTTTAATTAAAGGATGTAATAATTTGCCTTTCAAAGCAGGCATTTCACTAATCCTATAACCATTGTCTTTTGCTATTTGTGCGTCAATTTTATTTGTAACATCTACTGCAATACCAATATATTTATTGCCATATCTATATCCAGTTTTTTCTAAATGTTGTACAATTTCTTTTCCTGCTAATACTTTTTGTAATGACTGTGTGTAACCTGCAAGAATTCTTACAGGGTCAGTAATTATATTTTGTTCTTTTGCAATATCTTCTATTGTTTTAAATATTTTTCTTTGTTTTCCAAACTCGAATTTTTTAGCTTTTCCTAATTCATTAAATGCACGATTAATTCTTTCCATAGATTTAGCATCTAACTCTTTGCCAAATATGTGTGTTACATAATCAGTAATGTGTGAAGTATCTTTTAAAACACCGGCCTTGTTACCCATGCTCCAAAACTTTTCCATTGTATTATGAAAAGCAGTAGCAGCCTCTAAATATTCTTGTCCTTCTTTTTTAAGAATTAATTTCTTTTGACCTTTTTTACTAAAGTTTTCTAAATAGTTTAAGAATTTAAGGTTATCAGCTTCATCACTAATAATTTTTTGTATTAATCTACCAACATTTGTAGCATCTCTTTGCATTGACTCCTCAAGTCTTTTGCCTTCATTTGCTATTTTGTGTCCTACAAGTTTCATTCTAGCTAAATCTGGATTAATACCTTTAAGTACTGTTCCTCTAGCTAATCCAAAAGTAAGTGCTGCACCAAGAGCAGCCATTTCTTTATCTTCATCTGCTAAAACTGCACCCGCAACAGCACCTATTGCAGCAGCTTTTGCAATTTTACCTGCTGATGGCTTGCCTGCTTTTGCATTAATGTCTACTTCTGGTAATATTTTTTCAAAGTCAGCTTCATTTTTTGGAAGTCCTTCAAAATCTGGCTCACTTCTATTCTTTTTAGCCAAATACATTTCTTCTGTAGCACCCCATTTTCTATCTAATTGTGGGTTATCTCTTGCAGTTTCACTTCTTACTTTCCATTTTTGTGGCTGTTTAGCTGCAGTAATAGCTTCTGCATGATGTCTAGCTGCCATACCTTTAGCTTCTTCAAATGTAAATAATTTACTACCATCTGGATTTTTCTTTTTCATTAACTCTTTAATAGAGTTATTAATTCTTTTATCAATTAATTTACCAAACTTATCTTTTTGGAATTTTAATTCTGCTTTTCCTGCATCTTTAAATCCTTTGTTTGACCTTAGTAAAACATCTACAGCCTCGGCTTTCCAATAGTTATATCTACCAGTATGTGTTAAGCCATCTGGCAATATAGCATCTTCTGGTGTTGGTCTAAACTTAGGATTGTTTGGAGGTGATTGCGAAGAATTGTTTGGTTTAACATCTGGGTTTTGTTTATTCGCAGCTTGTGCTGCCCTTTGATTTAATCTTTCACTATGCCATTTTTTTTCTGCATTTTTTGAACCTACCCTGTCAACAAACCAACTATTAGAAGTAGATTTTGTAATAGCACCAAATGCAGTTCCTAACAAGAAACCCATTGAAGCACCTTTCTTTAAATTTTCTGGGTCTATTTCACCTTTAAATGTTAAATCATGTAATGCTTCATAAACTCCACCATAAACAGAACCTTCTATACCTCTACCAATTCCTGCTTGCACTCTTTTGTTACCCAATACAGCAGACATTCTTCTAACATATTTAGGTTGTATTCTTGTTGCTTGTGTTATTGTTTTTCTAGCTGACTCTGTACCTTTTGCAACAGCACTTGGAATTCTTAACCAGTTAATTAATAACATTTCTGGGTCTTTAACTAACATGCCTGCAAACGAACCTGCTGTTGCTGCAGGATTTTCCATCATAGACATTAACCCATCAATTACACTTATATCTTCTGGTGTATATCCATATTTTTTTTGAACTTCTGTAACATCACCATTATTGTTATCATACACAGAGTACATATCTTGTTTAAACTCTGCAATAATTTCTTTATTTCCTTCTCTATCAGCTTGTTCTGTATCTGTTAGATTTCTATTCGCTGATATTTCAGAGTAATATGCTTCAAGTGCAATGCTGTCATAATAACCTATGTGTTGACCCCATTGTTTAACATTGTCCTCTAACCACCTTCCTCGTTCATTCTCTTCATCACTAAGTTTTTGCCACCATCTATATATCATAGATTGTGTATCATTAAAGCCATCAGCAAATGTAGCCTTACCATACTTAGGTTGTATAGAGCGTATGTATTCTATATTTGCTTGTATTTCTTCTTCTGTTAATTTATCATCAACAGTAATAAGACCAACGCCCTCAACAAATCTTTGACTCATTTAGTTAATTCCCCACAAGGTTGGTATTTCTCTTTCTGGGTCTTTCAAAACATCATCTGCTGTGCCTACTTTTCCATCTGGTCCTGCATCATAATATTGTGAACGCAATATATTTTCTTCAAAATATTTAATTGGGTCTTGTAAAAATTGTTCTAATGCTTCTTGTGATTTTGATTGAAAATGTTCCATAGCATCACTCGCACGAACATTTAAACCCATACCTCCACCCATCCAGTCTTTAACTGCATCTCTTTTATTGTCTGCATCACGAGTTGGTTTGTCCATAAACAATTCACCAAGAGAACCAGACATGCTTAACTTACTTGCTTTTTTGCCTTTTGCATCTTCTGGTGTATCAAATCCTCTTCTTAATGGCTCATACGCTAATTCTAAGGCTGTTGCTAATCTAAAATCACTTCTTTTTTGTTCAAAATACTGGTCAGCTTGTGACATAGAACTAAAATCTTCACCTCTTGCAGCAGCATTAAGTGTTACATATGTTTGATTTCCTTTTTCTATATCAATATTAGAAGGTTTATTTAACCCAGAACCACCACCATCATCACCACCACCACTAGCTACAAATATATTATTTTTTTCATACATATATGCTGCTAATTTATTTGCTCCTATCATTGGTTTCAAATATCTTTTAAACATTGTTTGATTTGTTATTTGACCATCAGAAGTAAAAGCATAGTCATGTAAATCAGCAGGAGATAATTTTTGTGTTGCAAGCCATGTACCATAACCATTCAATAAATTTTGAAATTCATCTTTTGCATCAGATAATTTTGTGTCAGCTTGTTCTTGTGTATTTCCTACACTTAACAAATAACCATTTAGTAATTCTGGACTAGCATTTGTCAATGACATATGTTCAGTTAAAAATTTGATATCTTCTTTTGATGCTGATTTTTTTTCTGGAATTTCAGCAGCAATTGATAATAACTCAGCTTGTAAATCAATAAGACCTAGTGATGCTGCATCTTTAGCAGCAGCAAGTAATTCTTCTTTTGTTCTAGGGTCTGGATGTCTACGCATCAATTCTTGTGCTAACTCTGCTTCTTCCATACGAGGGTCTTGACCACCTAAAAGACCTCCTAATGCTCTTCCAAACATTTCTCCCTGACCAAATGTACTAGCTGTCATTGGCCCATAACCATTTGCATCTAATCTGCCAAAACTTATTGCAGTATCAGACATCATTTTATTTATATCTGCTTCTGCATCATAGATATTGCTAAACATACTTGCCATCTTAACTCCTTATCCTATACCCAAGCCACCTAATAGTGAAGAAAATATATTGCCACCACTACTACCGCTTCCACCTAATAAATCCCATAGACCTTTTTTTCTACTATAGTCTTGACCTGCAAGTTGATTAGCAATATTTCTTGAAGCACTACTTACTCCTGCTATATTTTCAATTGCAATTGCTTTACCTTGATTTGTACCTGCTGATATATATGGTATTTGTTTTGTACCTAATGCAACTGCTGTGCTTAAATCTTCTTGACCTCGTTTTCTTTCCATGTCAAACATAGCTTGTGATTGTGCCATAGCGTCATTGAAGTCCATAGCGTTAGACCTTAATATAGACTCTTCAACACCTGCTAATATTCCAGAACCACCTGTAGAACCTAACATGCCTTTAGCTTGCAACTGTGCCATAGTGTCATCACGCAAAGCATCTTGCTCATCTAACTTTAATGCAAGATTTTGATTGTAAAGATACTGTTGCATTTCATATGGGTCATCACCCATAGCTGCTGCTCTTTCTCTTTGTAGTTTACTACGAGCAATTAATGCGTCATATTCTGCCTGTAACTCTGGTGATAACCTCTCAGTTATCATTTTGTTTTCATAATCTATATCAGTAGTACCAAGAGTATTGTCACTAGAGTAACCTGCAGACATTTCTGCAGCTTTGTCCATTAAAGCTAATTGACGCTCATAATCTTGTCGTGCATATTCTGCATTTCTACTTTTCATTAAACCTGCAGGATTAAAACTTGAACCTTTTTTCTTTTCTGGGTTGTAAGTAATATAAGGCTGAGCTTTAGGTGAATTTGCTTGGAAATCAAAAGTTGGTGACTTTCCTATTTTAATATCTGTACTCATTTTATTCTCCTATGATGTTCTTCGCCACATATATACTACAATATATGGTTGTACAATGTCGTGGGTGTGTGCTCCACCACCGCCTGTTGAACTTGTTGCTGATGTTCCAACACTATTTGTAGATTGTGTTTGTGAAGTAGCACTTGAACTTCCACCTCCACTACCAGTTGTAGTTGTATGTGTATGAGCAGGCATTTCAGCAATTGTTAATGTATGACTATCAGTCTTAGAACCACCTGTTTCTAATACAGTATCAAAATCTGTATCTCCAGAATCAATACCAATTAAAACTTTACCTGCACCAAAAACTGCCCAAGTACCTACACCCAATAAAGTAGCAGGATTAGTCGCTACTACTGCTGTGTATATTGAACCTACTGGATAAACGTGTGCATTGATTGTAGCTTGGTCGACTGCTGCAACTGCTGCTGTGACAAAAGCTGTACTTGCTGCTTGTGTTGTATTTGTTCCTGCTGACGCAGTAGGTATAGTTGGAACTCCAGTTACAGTTAAAGTACCTGCTACTGTTGCGTTATTTGCAGCAAAATCCTCTCCACTATCACCATTGGTATCTGCTTTAGAATTAACTGCTGTTCTTACTGTTGTAAACTCAGTATTAAAGTCAGAGCCAGATATTACTTTCGCAGCATCGCTGTCTGAGAGAGCATCTTTTCCTGACCAATTGACTGCTAAAGTATAATTACTCATCTTATTTTCCCTTGTTTAGAAATTATTGCCAAGTCTTGAATCGAAGTATCATATCCATTACTTAAAATAGATAAATTTAGTTTTAAATGTTTAGCACTACCTGTTAATGGCGTTGTATATTCTTGCAAACCATATATAGGTGTAAATTTTGAAGCACCATACAATGATGTAGACGCTCCCCATAAAGCTGTTGTACCAGTTGTAGCAGGTTGTAATGCAATTTCAGTTGTTGCAGATGAATTCATACTGTAATCTTTGTACCATCTTAATCCTAATGTTGCACCACTACCGCCTTCTAAAATTAATATCATTCTTTTTAATAAAGAAGCGGAAACTCTTTCGCCCATTCTAATCCAGATACTAGATATATCAGCATTAATAGGAGCATTAGTATAACTAGCTGCCGAACTAACCCAAGCCAAATCCGTATCAAAATATCCTTCATACCCTGCTATACCACCATCTTTTTGTCCTGCTACCAATCCTGCATACAATACAGACTGTATCATACAAGAAGGTTCTCGGTCATTATCAAATGTCCATGTTGTTACTCGAGGTGTACCTGCAGGTGTAGCATGTTTAAAATCAAATACATATGTAATATTTTTATCAGTAAAAGTCATAAGATATATGCCTTCATTTTCTAAATATACTGATTTAACACTTGTACTTACAGCAATGTTTCTTATTAATGTATCTTTAATAGCTAAAGATAAATCTTGCAAAGGCAATTTATCTTTTTCTGTAGTACGAGCTAATGACCTTAAACCTGTTTCTGACAAGAAAACTAAATCATCAGCAATAGCTTGTACGCTATCTCTTGCTACACAACCTACTCCTCGTATAACTTCATTAAGTGCTAATGTTCCACCCGACTCTGGGCCATCATACAACACAATATTATTTTTACCAAATATAACTAATTGTCCATAAAAAGGTGCAATAGCTACAATTTCGTCATTTCCCCATACTGTTTTTAAATCAATAAATCCAGAACCAGTACCAGTCCAATCATCTCCATCTAGTAAAACAGAATAAAAAACAACATCTGGGGCTTCTGAAACTCCTCCTACCCACACTCTTCCATATGCACCCATACCACAGCTAGGGTCAAAAAGCGTACTTATAGACGCAGGGTCAGTTGCATGTGCTGCCCATCTTGAACCCGAACTTTGTGCACCATCATATCTTTGTGGTACTACTCCTGTGTGTACACAATGTAATCTTTTATTAAAATTAATAAATTGCCAATTGCCTGTACTGTTAGCAACAGTATGCTTGACATCAGCACCACTACTAGGAAAGGCAGCATTAGGAGTTGTAAAGTCCACTGTGTAAATAGAAGTGCCATGACTAGCAAATATTTTATTAGTTCCAGAATCATTATGCTCCACTATAGAACCTATTGCTGTACCAGTAGGAACTACTTTTTGTTTTAAACCTTTTCTAAAAGATATTCTACCCGATTCTCTCATTACTACATTGTCTGCAGTTGTAAGATATGATGGGTCTAATGTAGATGGATTACTTTGTGTATTTAATCCATTTACACCAAAATTATCTAAAGGTAAATATTCTAAGTTTTTAGCCATTATCTAAAATTAACTGTTCCATGAGAATAATTTTCGTTTACATACCAATCTGATTCATATTGTGTATTTCCACTATCTAACATAATTGCTTGTTTAATAGCATCATTAGCTTCTTGTGCCATAAGGCTAGATTGTGTACCACCATCTTCACCACGCTCAGATATTGCTCTAGCCCATGCACCCAGTACTACAGGTTTACTTGGTATCTTTAATACTGTAGCTGCTAAAGTTAAATCATCTTGTGGCTTAACAATATCAAAAGACAAAGTGTGTGCTTCTGTAGGTACTGGTGATAAATCTACTTTTAAATTATTAGAACTATCACTACCATTAAATGCGTAATATAAAGGCTCACCTGTTTCATCTGTAGGATATTTAACTGTGTTAATATAATTTCTACTAGCTTGATTTAAATGTATTCCAGTATCATTATTAACTACATCAATAATTTTTATTTCTTGACCAGAACTTAAATTGTAATTTTTTGTAGCTGCTACTGTAGTAATATTTACTGTTTCTCTAAGATTTAACCAGTCATGATATCCTTCAATACTTCTTTTACTATCGTTAATTAACGCACCTATAGTTTTTTGATACGCTGATATTGTATTAGAATCATTTATTGCACCAGACCAATCACTAGATATAGTATCTTCTCTAAGTCTAATTAGTACTTGATTTATTAATTCTCTATATGTCATATACTATCCTTTAATTATTTTTCCCCATACTGAACATCTACCATCTACTATATCCACAACTTCAACTTGAAAATTTCCATTGTCAAAAAAAGTTACAATACCAAAAGCGTGATTCCAGTTATGTAGTCTGCCTTTTAACCATGTGTTGTTTTCTGCTGACATATCTTTTAAACAACCCATTGACCAAGCACTTATATTTCCATCTAATAATCTTGTTGATGAAAACCTAGAAACATCATGTGTGTGTCCGTACATAATGTTTGTACCATATCTTTCTAAATGTGTCTTAGCATGAGTAGTTGTTGTATACGCACCATGTACAAAAGACAATTTACCAATGGTTAAAACTTCATTGTACTTACGATACTCATAACCTCTGTCATCCCATTTACAAGCATTTCTAAATAAATACTGTTCAAGGTATGGGTTTTCTAATACAAAAGCATCTAGCCACTCATCATGATTACCTGCAAGAATATGTCGAGTATTGCATTTAACCTTGTCTAACACCTTGTCAAACCTGTCTATTTGTTTATTAACAGCTTTAACTTCTTTATCTATTTCTGGTAACTGGTACTCTAGTGGTGGTCTTTTCTGTCGTTTATACCTATGCCCCGATACAGAATTCCATTCTCCAACATCACCCAGATTAATAAATATGTCTGGTTTAATTTCTTCTATTGCCTTTAGTACAACTTTGACCGCTTTCTCATCATGTATCGGAAAGTGTTGGTCGGGTATAACTACCGCCCTTTTCATTATTACCTACCTTTTGCTAATTGTGCTCCAAAGTAGAATTCGATAATCATTGTTGCCCATCTAAATATTTCATCAAATTTCAACATCCCTTCTACAGTAACATACTCTATCTCGTCTGCTGTCAATTGAAATCCTAATATACTAAAGCCTTCTGTTACTGTCGGTATAACAGTTGGCACATTCCAAAACACAGGGGCTACCTGTGTAAATATAACTAAAGCTAATATAGTTAAAATAATAATTCGTCTGTTCATAGCAGCCATTGGACTTTCTTTCTGTGCCATTGACCTAGCTTGATTGATAGAATCATTCCTAACTTGTAGGTTTTCTATCATCATTTTTTGTTGTTCTTGTGCTGCTTGACTTTTTAGTGCAAATAATTTTGCAACAAATCCAAGTGCTATAGGTGCTATATTTGTTAAAAATCCAATCATGCCATTACCTTAATTAAATTTAACATACCTACTTCACTAGCTAAAAAGTATGCAAAACCACCATAAATAAAATATCTAATTTGATTTAACATATTAAATATCTTTTGTATTTTATCGTTAGTATCGTCAATCTTACTAAAAAGTTTAGCTATTTGATTAGAATGTTTATCTAGTTGTAGCTGTACTCTATTATTTTCCATTACTTTTTAAAACCTTTTTTCATTTTTGCATAGGCTTTTTTAGTAATAGTAGATTTAGACTTGGGTCTACTAATACCTTTTTTCTTCCTAGCGTTTATGTTTGCGTATAATCCTCGTTTAGCCATTACCACTTCACCTTGTTTGCCCAGTAAGCTGCACTCATCTTACCTTTCTTAATATTTTTACCATGTCTAGCTTTAAATGATTTAGACCTAGCTGTTGTTTTTCTATCGCCAGTAACTCCTTGTTGACCAAATCTGATTGTTTTAATTTGGTTTCCATCTTTTGCTACTACAACATGACTCTTTGTTTTGTGGCTAGGTGTACGCTTAGGTTTGTTAAATCCAGATACACCTGCCCTAGCTAATCTTGAATCTTTAGCCATTACTTTTTACCTTTCCTTACTGGTGCTTTTCTTTTAGCAGTTTTTTTCATAGGTGGTCTACCTCTTTTACTTCCGTATGTTCCTTTTCCGTATGGCATATTATTCTCCTAGTTTGCTAGTGGGTTATCTAAAGACTCTTGTATTCGTTTTTCCATATCTAACTTAGTCTTTTCTACTTTTATCTCAAATCTGTCTAGTTTATCATCATAATTAGTAAGTTTAGTATCTACTGACTGTAACTTACCATCAACTTTTGACTCAAGATTCCATTGTGCATTACGCAAATCTGTCATATCTTTTTTTAATTCTATCTTTATTGCGTTTGCATGTTCTTCAATTCTTATAACATCAGCAGAAGTCTTAGACATTTGTCCTGCTATAGCGTCTAAGTCCAAATTTGCTATAGATTCGACTTTTTGGTACATAAGAAAACCACCATATAGCGTACCAACAATCGTTGAAATAAAGGCAAATGCTCCAACGATACTTGCACCACTTAATCTAAGTCCAAAAATTTTTAATCTTTTGTCTTTTAGACCTTCGCCTTGTCTAACTATGTCCTCTAAATCTGCCATCAGTTGTTAAATGCACCATCATTTTGCAATGTTTTAAGATATTCTATTTCTTGTCTAAGTCTTTCTACCTCTAATCTGCGTCTTTGTAACTCAAGTTGGTATAAAGTATTACAATTTATTCGTTCATCTGGTGCGTCTAAAGGTATTATTATTCTAGCATACAATCCTACATCTTTGGTCTGTGGATTTATATTATCTTTTTTACCTATTATTGGCACTACTGCGTTGTTTATTACTCCAGTAAACCCAAATTCAAAGTTTGTTGAACCACCAATACTGTTTTTACAATCTAAATCACCTGCTCTAATACTGTCTGAACCACTAACTGTACTTATACTTGGTAAAGAAAAACTCATTGAGTTACTATCTGCTATTACTTGTGTGCTAAATAATAGTAAAAATAACCATTTTTTCACTTAAACCTCGAACATATTTTAGATTCTACTATAGGTTTAAAGTTATCATTACCTCTAAGTTTAGATGTCGAACATATATATTCGGCTTCTTTTAAATTATTGTCGCTAATATACACATCAAACCTAACACGCTTTAAATGTTTAACATTGACTATCTTATACCTAGTAACAAATGGTACAGGTTGCCACTCTGAGTCAAAAATATCTATCTGATACCATTGAACATCTGCCCTTTTATTAAATATCTGCATTGTAGTCATCTTAGCAGTTGGTATAAAAGACATTTTCCACTCAGGGTAAGTGGGTGTCATGTCATGGGCAGCTACAAAACTAGATAGCAATGCCCACAGTATTACTG
>WLWF01002592.1_pt1 | contig 12803 bp, 24 predicted proteins | sample 6718331 | NCBI WGS metagenome assembly WLWF01 (sample SAMN12718692, study PRJNA515312) | sponge metagenome | isolation source: marine sponge | host: Mycale hentscheli | place: New Zealand: South Island, Marlborough, Capsize Point | collected 2003-05-01
GTTTAGGATTAACGTTACCGGCGATGCTGTAAAAGTTGACGGTCGCTGGACTTATCCGAACGGGAGCGGGCACGATTACCCACCTACCGGCGACGATTTCTTAGGTTTCACAAAACGCGACGCCTACACGACTCTTAACCAAATTACTAGAACTTTGTGGAGTGTCCAAGCCCATCAAAACAAAAGCAATTAATAAAACTACTACTAAAGAAAAGAGAACAAAATGCGTGAACAATTCGAGGGTGTATCAATTTTAGATCGTGACCCTTTTAAACATTATTTGTATGAATTGGTTATGAATGGCGATAGTGACGAGATGCGCGGAGATTATAGCCAAGGAACTTTCGACATGATAGGTCACCACATTATCGAGATTACACCGTCCGGTTTTGTGTACCATCACAGAATGAAAGGCCATAGATGGGCAGGAAATCTAGCCATGTGGCTTAGTGACGAACTGGGCGAAAACGCTGCTTTTCGAGTTTGTGAGATGATGGGCGACGACTGGCAAGAGCAATATTTGATCATGGAAGATGGCGAAACAATCAGCGACGCTTTGAAACGAAAAGATTTAGAGCGTCCAGACTGTCACATGATCGCACAACATACCGTTAAGGGCTGGAATTTCTATGACGAGTTTGATGGTTCGCTAATCTTGGAAGGCGTGTGATATGGGGGTACTAGAATATATACCTGGAGAGGCTTTTGTATTATTCCCGTTCCTATTCTGGGCGCTATGGCAACAGATTAAAGAGGATAAGGCTATCGCTATCAAGAGAGACGGCGTAAAACCTGCGCCTACGGTACGACTCATCAAACGACCGAAACTGTATGACTGGAGAGCTGAAAAATGGCTATAAATAAAATCGGTTCAGTCGCGACCGACTGCGGAGCGCTAGTGATAATCGACCCGAGCCTTTTACCCGAAGATCTACGAAATCAAGTTTGTGCCCCCACCATAGGGCAACGATTTGGTGAGTCTCTGGGCGGTGCTGGGTTCTCTTTTGCGACCGGTAGAGACGGCGATTTCTCTGTTGAGTGCTCGTTCGATCCGGATAATGGGGACCTATACAAAATCACGGTGGTGCTAAAGTGAGCCTAGCAGGGGTACTCTTTTGGCTAATGCTCGATTTGCTGAGCCTATCGCCGAAAGAAGACGCAACAAACCACCAGATATGCCACGCCTTACCTTGTCCGGCAGCTTTACAGGTCGCTCATTGTGAGTCGAGGTTCAACCCTTTAGCTCACCACAAAAACCGCAACAAAACGACCGACTGGGGGCTGTTCCAAGTGAATTCCATTTGGAGCGAGTCCTATCCAGACCTTTGGAAACGGCGCACTGGGGTGCCCGAAAATATTGTGATGGCGTCAAAGATCTTTAATATTCATGGCGATTGGCGTTACTGGGTGTGTAAACCACGCTAGTATTACATTGTAAGACATAGAAAGAGGGAAGATTATGGATGGGTTTGAATCAGCTCAAGCGCATTACGATGCGCAAGAGCCACCTGACTCGGACGATATTGATGCAGTCACAGTTGACTACTTGACGTTTCAAATTAACGATCTGTTATTTGCGTTAGATGGTTGCGACGAAGAACATATTGAGCCGATAAACAAAGAACTAGCGGAGCTACGGTCCAAGCTTGATTATGTAAAAGCAGGTTTTTGATGGCTCAATGCAGCATGACGGAGGCAAGTTACCAGCGGGGGTGCCGGTGTACGGAATGTAAAAGAGCGCACCGTTCTTATGCACAGAGTCGAAGGTATCGGGGGTTACCGTCAGAGAATAAACAAGGTCGTCCTGTTGCAGATAAAAGAAAAAGAAACGTCACTGCTACTGGCCGTGGGCCGACGTGGCAAGACGCATTGACACGGCACGACATCATGCTCGCAAGGGGTTACATAAAAGAAAAAAAGGAGAAATAATGTTAGAACATTGGCATACGTCAGTAACTACTACCGATGAAGGGCAGTTTAATTGCATCACTAAAAAATCTAAAGCGGTGCAGCCTGAGCACACGGACAGCGTAGTAAACATTCAGACGAGGGAGCAGTACGTCGTGAACGGCGGCTACGCACCCGACAATATTAGCTGGGTGATTACGTTTATAAATAAGATGAACGGGTCGCAGCACCAGATCCAGCTAAACGACAAGAGCTTCAGAGATTTAAACAACATAGCTTCTACGCTTTTGTGGTCTGAACCGTTAAGCACGAACGACGAGTACGTTAATCATGACGGATAGCACTCTCGCTTATGACGCCTACCGTCGTCTAGTGCGTTTGGAGCACGCTCGTGGAGGCGATTTAAAGACAGCTTACCCTGCCCTGGGGCGTGGGTCTATGGCCGGTGCGTGTGCCCGTCAGATTGGGTTCCAGATGTTAGATGCGGAGCCTTCAGAGCAAACTACTGACGCTACGCTTTTAGCATTCCACACTGGGCACCATTTGCATGAGCTGGTTCAAGAAGCTATGCAGTTTTTTTATGGTATGGAGTGTGAATCGAAAGTGGATTTACGTCCTATTGGGTACGATATTTCGGGCCACGCTGACGGCGTGTATGAGCATGACGGCGGTAAGAAAATAGTCTTTGAGTTGAAGACTAAGAAGGCTTACCCGATGAAGTTAGCGAGAGTTAAGCGCGAGCCTGAGTTACACGAAGTTCAGCAGGCAGGCATGTACGCTCTAGCTCTTGATGCCGATGCTATTCACATAGTGTACTTGGCTAAAGATAACGCCGGTAACCAGTTCAAACCCCGTGACCATATCCAAGCGGGGGAAACTATTGAGTGGATGCTGGACCTTGACGATCCGGTTCCTGGTGATGGTCGTACTGTTCGGGAAGTTTCACAGGTTGAAGCGTGGCGCATAAACACTATAAGCAGGGACATTAAGAACGACGTGTTGCCTGCCCGATATATTCCTGGTTGGGGTCATGTTGATACGTTGCCGCAACCTGGGGGTACTGAGGGTTCGTGGCGGTGTCGTTACTGCGATTTCTGGGGTTTGTGTGACACGATGCCTGCTGAAGCGTTGAGTTTGGATGATGTTCTTATTCCGTTGAAGAACGGTCAATGGATTAACCGTGAACAATTCGAGGACTGATTATGTCAGATGCTGTTAAGAAAGTGTCAGCGACTATTAGCTTAGATGATCATAAAAGGCTGGAGATATACTCGCATATTCTGAATCTTGATAAAGGCAAGATGTGTGGTCATGCTATCCACCATTATTTGAATGACATTTATCAGATATTCAGCACTTTGTATGAAGAAAAACAGGAGGAGGAAGAATGAAAGGACGTAAAGCACAAGTATTGAAAGCTTTGCAGAACGCTAACGGTCAATGGGTGGGAGGTCCTGCGTTATGTAACCAGGCTGTTGGTGGTAGCGAAGGGCTGCGTAGGTTGCGTGAGTTACGTGAGCTGGGCTATGTGATACATAAAAAGAAGTTACCTAAACAAAATTATTATTCGTACAAATTAGAAAGGGAAATAGATGTCTGAGCAATTAACTAAGTTAGCTAAACCATTCCACCCACGATACGTTGACAAAAAAGGCAAGTTCGATTACGTCTCCCACTCGGAAGTATCACAAAACCTTTTAGGCATCGTAGGTCCACACAATATAGAAGTAAAACACATCATCTATGTAGACGGTAAAGTCGATGGAGTAATCGTAGCTCTAACCTGCACCATTGACGGTCGTGAAGTGACCGTAGAAGAAGCGGGAGGTATCGGTACACGATCAATGTCCGATAGCGGAGAGCTTCTCAAAGAAGGTATCAGCGACGCACTCAAGCGTTGCGCTATGCGGTTAGGTTTGGGGCTTCATCTCTGGGCGCAAGATAACTACTACCTGTATGACGCACTATTAAAGAAAGAAGAAAGCAATGGCTAACGGAAACACTGTAACACTCACTGGGAATCTTACAAGAGACCCCGAACTACGGTTCACAAGTAGCGGTAAAGCTATCTGCGATTTCAGTATCGCATGGAACCAGATGAAAAAGGACGGTGAGAAACAAGCACATTACATTGACTGCTCAGCCTGGGAAACGTTAGGTGAGAACATTGCGGAGTCCTGCGCTAAAGGCAAAAGGATTACCGTAACGGGACGCCTAGATTTCTCTCAATGGGAAACTAAAGAAGGTCAGAAAAGATCGAAGTTAGCGGTAGTAGCTGACGACGTGTCACTGTCAATGCGTTTTGAGGGAGCTTCAGTACCTGACGGTATCGCTTCTACACCGAAAGACACAGCAGCAGTTAAGACTGTTCAGGCTGCGTTCGCTACAGATGAGGAGCCTTTCTAATGTACATAGACACTAACAATAAACGATCAGTTGCTATAAACGTCCGGTTGTATCAGCATGAGATGGAGTACATTAAGGCGGCTGCTGTGTTGAACAACAAAAGCCAATCCGACATTATCCGTGACGCACTCAAGCTCTACAGAGAGGCGTACGTGTAGTATGGAGTCTGTGAACAATTCACATGGCTACGAGCAAATTGCTTTGGAAGTCCCGTACGATACAGATTTCGTAGCGGTGGCTATCCCAAGCGATCTGCTTTTAGAGTTGGATGTTTACGGGGATAGCATGCGTAAGCATCCAGGGTGTCCCCCTGAAGTTGCTGCGCTACCAATGTGGGCTTTCCGAAGTAACATTATCCAGGCGGCGATACGTGAGCTGCTGTTTGAAATGGATGATGAAGAAACCACTGTGACTTTTAGGTTTGATTGGTGGAAAGACCAGGAAGAAGAGTAGCGTGCCCACCAAAAAAGTTATCTTGGATGCTTGTTGTGGTGGGAAACATTTTTGGTTTGATAAACACCACAAACACACTGTCTATATGGATAAAAGAAAAGTTCCAAAGGGTACTATCATCCAACAACCTAACTGGGAATGCGACCCAGACATACTAGGAGATTATCGAGAAACAAATTTCCCGGACGATACATTTAAATTAATTGTTTGGGACATACCTCATAAATTAAAATCAAGCACAGGTTTTATTACTACGAAGTATGGGTTTCTTGGTGAAGATTGGGAAGAAGATACTAAAAAAGGGTTCAATGAGTTATGGCGTATTTTGGATAACTATGGCGTTCTGATTTTTAAGTACGCTGATCTATCTATTCCAGTTAAAGATATGCTCGCTTTATTTCCTATTGATCCTTTGTTTGGCACTAAAACTAAAAAAGGTGTAAACAATACCTACTGGTTTTGTTTTATGAAAATAGATGAAGGGGAATAACATGGTAAATCGTGCCAAGCAGAAGGGCACCGCCTTCGAGACAGCCGTTGTCAGATACCTATCCGCCGAAACAGGCGCATGGGTAGAACGAAGAGCACTGGCCGGTGCTGAAGACAAGGGAGATCTGATCGGGGACGGGTGCCTTTCTGAGTGGTGCTTAGAACTCAAAGACCATAAGCAAATTAACTTGGCTGGTTTCGTGGATGAAGCTGAAGTTGAGGGACGTAACGCTGGGTCTAGATGGTTCGCTGCGATTGTGAAGCGCCGTAACAAGGGCGTTAAGGATGCGTATGTGGTGATGCCGTTGTGGTTGTGGACTGAGCTAATAGACCAATGATTGACTCGTGGCACTTTCATCCTTTGCACGTTGATCAGGAATATGTGACCGTAGGGATGTTGCCTACTAGCTCTGGGCCACTTTCAGATCGGTATTTGGAACCTTTACCAACGTTGAGTCGGGCGCAGAAAAAGGGTTTCGGCCCTGCCCCTAAACGGGTTTCACCGTCTAAGAAATACGCTGACCGTTTAGTGAGCTACAATGGGTGTTCTCGTTGCGAGTTTAAGAAGAAACGGATTGAGGCTTTAGCGTCGGTGGCTCAAGCGATAAATGATTTCGCAAAGGACAGCGTAAAAGCGTAATGAGCGAAACACCGTGGTGGTACACCAAAGCGGCATGCCGAGGCATACCAGCAGGAGATATCAAACCACCATTCTGCGAAAATAACTGCACCGTCAAACGAGAATGCCTAGCCTACGCACTCTGTGTCGGCGACTGGTTCAACCACTTCTACATGCCGTCGTTAACATGGGGCGGACATTCAGCCTACGAAAGAGGGAACGTAATGAAAGAATGCGAATTTAGACCTGCCGCAGCAATCAAAATCTTGGGCAAAGGTGACTGACAAGTTCATCACTGACGTAGAAGCGGAAGAAACCACTAAACAATATTGGGATCAAGCGCACCCTAAGCCTATGGGGTCAGTGAAAATGGTGCAGGCAATCGTTAAGCGTGCTCTAATAGCCGGGTACTCTGAGCTGGCTATCATAGATGCTTTAAACAAGTGTAAAGCTTTCACTGTTAACGCAGTCGAATACCAGTTACGTGCATCGTATGTGGCTCCTGAGCCAGAGAAAGTTCAACCAAAAACTGTGGAATGGGTAGAAAATAGTGACGGAACTGTTACTCGTATGGTATCATAAAAATGTAGCGCCTTTTCGTAGTGGTTTGGGCGCTCCCCTCAGCTAAGTTTGTTTCTTTTCTTAGTTGGGGGTATTTCTTTCTAGCTCAGGTACCAACACCGCCTGGGCTAGAAACCTTTTTACTCGTCTAACATGCAGCCGCAGCCGCCCCACTCATCAAAGTCCAGTTGAGCTGTCTGTTTAGATTCTATTCTTTCTCTAAAGTCTTTCAGAGTTAAAGGTTTACTTTCTCCACCCCTGCGGTCCCGCAAGATAGCAACATCAGCGTCAAGGAACTGACGCATTTCTTCTTCTTTCTTCTCCCACTGAGCGAACCTGTTAGGTAGCGCACTTAATGCCCATTTGAAATGGCCGTGCCCAGCCCTCACGCACATTCCGCCACAGTTATTGTGAGGCGCACCCAGATCGTATAACCGTGGTTGTTTTATGCCGTGCCTGGCGAGCAGTATGTCTGCTTCTTCTTTCTCGGTTACTGGCTCCCAAAGCAAAGGAAATTCCACTGCGTAGGGTTGCCACCGTTCCGGGATTCTTTCCGCACGATGGGATTCAGTCCAGTCAATACCAAAGTAAAGGGTCGTGCTTTCGGGGTCACAGTTATCCCGCACCCACACATCAGACGCTTCTTGCTTAAGTACGCGAGAACACACAGGCACTCTGTTGTTGCCTAAGAATCTGTTATCTTTGAACACTTCCCAAATGTCACGACCGTCTGCTAGCCATACCAATGGAAGGTCTAAAGCTTCAGCGCCTTCTTTCAAAAATCGGTATAGGTCTTCGTCTTCAGTTTTAGTGTCGGTAAACACTAACTGTATTAGGTCTTCCGGGTAAGCCTCTTTCACTTTGTGAGCAGCTAGCCATGATGCCTTGCCCCCTGAGTACATGACTATATGTTCCATTAAACCACCTATGGCACTAGGTTAGGGGACGTAGCGTCAGACTTCACACGCTTACGACAATACGCCTTACATTTCTTGCATTGAAACTGGGCGTACTGAGCAACCTTCGTAGACCGATACCCCCGACGCATCAAATCAGCATGACCACAAGTCGGACAAGAATCAGGGCGACCATCAAACAACGCAAGATTCGGATGAGTTGTCATCCACGGACGCAACCTGTAATAAAGATCTGCAAGTAAGTCAACGTCCTGGCGAGCGTACTTCTTCATCGTGTTCCACGCCTTCTCATCACCATTCATGCACCCCTCCCACAAAGGAAACCCGCCAGTTGTTACTTTGTTACCCAAACTCAGATGCGTCCCCAAGTTGTCAAGCTTGTTGCTGTTGAACCTGAAGTACCGTTTAGAAGCTTTCAACGTATCTATCTGATGCACCGACGTAGGTGGCCCCATGTCATGCACAATGAACCGGGCGTTAGCTTTCTTCATGTCAAACTTGTCGCCGTTGTGAGCTATAACAACATCAGCTTCGTCAAACAAATCCCATAAGGCTTGCACAACTTCCCGATCGTTCTCTGGGTCTTCCGTATACAAGTCAAAGTCAGGGAGGGCAATTACTTTAGCTGCTTTCTGCCCTTCCCACTTGTAGGAGAAGCACATGATGTACCACTCCCGGTATTGCTGCACCACGTTCTGTTCATACTGCCCCCACACGTATGCGAGGTTAGGTGCAGTTTCTATATCGTAGAATAGGACCTTAGCCATTGAAGCTCCCTAACTAGGTACAGTAAGTAACCTCACTACAAGGGTACCCTCCCACCAGTCCCCGTTGTCGGATAGGCGGTTCGGTTGCATTGAAATTCTCTCTATAGTAACCTTCTCGGCCCGTGTCCCCTCAATGTAATCGACCGTGATACCTGTCTCCATCACGTTCCTAAGAGACGTAAATATCGTGGCAGAATCAAACGTTGCTGCGGCTCCGGCGTTACGAGAAGTCAACACCTGACGTTGCATAATGATCGGTGCAACAATCTCATCAACCCTGCTAGGTGTGACGATACAACTTGTTAACCAGTCCTGAATTATCGGAGCTACTGTTGTGTCTACGCCGTCCCGGTTGATTGTCAACACAAACTTGTAAGACACAGAGGATTGTGTGACGAAGTTAAAAGGCAAAGGGTCTTGCGTAGTTAACGGCCCCACCGTGTCAAGAACGTTATTATCGTTTGTTGCTGAGAAGAACACTGAGCCAGGCATCACAGAAGTAGGATTGCCACGGTACTCTAAAGCAGCGTCCTGATATGTTGTTGACGCCTGACGGTATTTCGTGTCACCGAACAGGTACTGAGACCTATCTTGACGTACCGTCACCGAACGTAGAAGCTTAGGTGCAACAGTTGACCACGACACTTCACCAATGTTGAGTGTCCCTGTAGCAACTTTGACGCCGGTGCCAGACTCGCCGTAAACCCCGTCGCCAACAGCACCGAAATATGTTTTACCTAAGAAACGTGCAACCGAAGTGACGTTACCTGACCCCGTTGTAGACACCAGATCTGGTGCCCAAGCAGGAACTAACGTAGAAGTAAACACAGCAAGGTTAGCTCTGTAAATCTTCCCGTTGCTTCCGCCCCACCACACAAACTTAGAATCAATCTCCAACGCATACGCAGCGCCACCTTCCTCAATCACCGGACCGATAGTCACAGCGTTAGATTGTGTGTCGATAAGAGCAGTACGCAACCCGGCGGTAGTAGCTATCAATAGTATCTCACCGTACGCAAGGATCTTGTTGATCTCCTCACCGTGAGGTAACTGCCCACCAACTATAGGTGTTTGTAAAGTGCCGTCAGTAGCTGACACATTGATATGATATACCGACCCGGTGTTATCTGTGTTCGCCGCAGCGAAGATACCTGAGGGGCCGCCGCTAACAGAAACCCATGTAGTCGCAGCCAACGGAGCAGTGTAATCTAAAGAACTGCCAAGCTTCACACCGTTAGCGTCCAACTCAAAAATGTTTGCACCCAACGCACCGATGAGACGACCCGCAGCCACCTGCAACACGTCTGCCGATTGGGTACCAGAAGTAGGCCAGCTACCGTCAATAGCTGCTGTTCCTAATGTAGCTTTAGCTATAGCAGCAGCAGAACCGAAAGCGAAGTACACGTTCGTGCCGTCTGAAGTCATGTCCTTAACGTCGTTACCTGCGCGAGGAACAAACGGAGTCCACGTCGGGGCGGCAGGCACAAGGTTTGTAGAGAAAACTGCGTTAGCTCCGTGAGCCGCATACACGTAAACACCCATACGTTGGATATCTAAATTCGTTTGGACAGCGTTTAGTTTCTCTTCGGTGATGGGAAGAAGAGTGATTTGACCTTTCGTCCAAATATCAACACCAGAAGAAGTATTGAATCTACGGCGGTCGCTGTCACTAATATCGAAACTGTTTTGCCCAGCACCATACGACCAATCTGTTTGAGAACGTGTCCACGCACCAGACGTATCCAAAGCGTTCTCACCAGGCTCAGCACTATTATCGCGCTGTTCACGCAAAGCTGGCACAGTCGTCCGTGAGTACTGCCTAGTGTCAACTAGGTAAGATATCCCATTCAGTTCGACTGGCAGGCTTTGAGAGTTAGGCATCAGAGTACCCGCTCCATTGCGATGTAGGTCTTACAGCAGAGTTACGGCTCCACATTTGTGGGTAGCGGGCAATTAAACGAGCGGACTCTGCTTGCACCCTAGCTCGACGGCGACCCATCAAATCACGGAACGACGCAGAAATAGCGCCAGCAGGTACTTCTTCAGCAAGACGTGAAGTACCTTCAGCGTCCAAAAACTCTCGACGTATAGGGGTAGTAGTCATCAACGCCATACCTGCACCTAGCGACGGTAAATCGTAAGCCGTACTATCCAACCCTACAGTAGAAAGAAGCGTGCTGCCATCGACGATAGGAGTCAACGGGGACTTGTACATGACCGTAACTTTCTGACCCGGCCACACACCAGTATAAAGAATTAAAGCTAACCCGCTAGGGAACGTCGTAGTGTCACGGTTACGACGTAAAGTCCAGGAAAGAACTTGAGGTTCTGTAGCTTCAGAACCCACATCAGCGTAAGTGACCATGTAGATAGAGTTAATTTCCGCAGAACTCAACCCAGCCAAATTGTATCCATCAACCCCACCGTCGTAAGTGAAGCTAGTAGTTTTCATTTGGAACAAACCGTTATCAGGAGAACTTAAATCTGACAGATCGTCGTTGATACTATTGATAATACGGTAGGTAGGGAACTTCGGTGACACCCTAATGAAATCCCCTATAGCGTGGGTAGTGGCAGTCGAACCAGCGTAAGCCCGGAACACGTTGATTGTGTTACCAGCTACAGAAGTGCAGTAAAACATTTCTGTGCCGATCTCGAACACCACGCCTTTAGCTATGCTGCTAGAAGTCCCTTGAATCGTTAACGTTTGTACAGTCGTGTCAGTGACAGCAGCAGTCAACACGTCTAGTTCTTCCACGTAGCTAGATAAAAGCATGTCTCGTGTAGAGTCAATCCACACCTGAGCGGTAGTCATCCTAAGTGCTCCTGTAAAGTCTTCTCCCCTTGCTTACGAGTTTCGTGAGATAAAGTATGTCCTGCGTTAACTTCCCATTTAGTACCGGCATGGGCCTCAAGTTTCGCTGAACCGTTAATACTAGGAGGCTGTAACCCTTCTTTCCTTAACCGTTTGTATGCAGCCATGTCAACATCTTTAGCAGCGTCGTTAGCTTTAGTCGCCGCCAAATCAATATTAGATCTGGTAGGCATAACCGACGGAGCTATCTGCACGTTGCCATAATATTTGTTTAACTCCCCACCACAACTCTCACAAGCTTCGCTGTAAGTGTCTTGCATCTTGTGCTTAACATCCCAAATGGTGTAACACTGGACGCATCGGTATGAGTACATTGGCATTAGACTGGCTCCCCTATATTGAACTGATAACCGGCGGCTATAAGAATGTCTTGCTCAGTGGCTGTCAAATCGTTCGGGCTAGCATGACCGCCGTAAATGACTCTAGTGACAGTGCTGAAATCTGCTGGCATAAACGTTTGTACCGAAGCGTTGTTCACAATTATTAGGTTAATGCCTCTAGCGGTAGGCTTGTAGTGTTGACGTAAAGCGAACGCAGCTTTGCTGGCGTCTTGAGGACGCAGCACCGGAGGTAAAGTGTTGCTTTGAGGGACAGTTAAGATACGATGCAGCAGTACGTCCGGGGTAGCAGCTATCACTTTTATTGTGCCAGCAGTGATACTGAAATCTCCGCTAACGTCCGCAGGAGCAGGCACACCAACAGTAGCCGCTATAGTATCAGGATAAACAATGGCTTCTTGCGTAGATCCCATGACTGTAGTGACAGGGATAGTCGCAACGTTCAGAACGTTACCTGCTACAAGACTCGGAGGAGTCATAGCTACAGGAATGTTCATGCCCTCAATCAGGGCAATGTAGTTAGCGTCAACGTTAATGTTTGTAGCTACACCCGCAACAACATTGATCGTAGCGGCAAGCACGTCTATAGGTTTGCCTGCCACAGCAGAGAACGCTGTAGTCACAGCCAACGTAGCTGGGAAAGCTTTAACTACATAAGTATTATTGTTAATTTCAGGCTGACGGTACAGGTAAGTGTTCCTGTACGCCATGTTCGTTTTACGGTAAGGGAACTCGAACAGCGTAGGAGTACCACAAACTACGTTAATGACACCTACGTTTAGGGTCGCATCAGACCTGTTATAAACAAAGTCAGATTCTCTATAAGCAATTCCCGACTGCCGATAACTCATAAGATCCCATCCCGCTAGGGGTTAACCCTTACCAATAGAAGCAGTTTCAGGATCTCCCACTTTAGATGCAGCAACAGCTTTGCCTACACAGATGATAGCAGCTACGCCAGCTACCTTCAAAGAATCAATAAGGCTAGGACCTGGGATAGCCATAGCTGCCCCAAGCGCTTGAACAAATGTTGATATAGCTCGCTCTGAAATGTCTTTAATAAAACGTGGGTTGAACAATTTTTTTAGTCCTTCTCATTTTCATTGCAGCCCAAGTAGCTGGACCAACTATGCCATCTGCAAGCAGACCGTGTGCCCGCTGCCACCTGATCACTTTCGCTCTGGTGCCTCTCCCAAAAATACCATCTCTGGTGGCACCCACGCAGGTTTGTACAAACTTTACTGCCGATGAACGTGAACCTTTCTTCAGCACCCCAGGGAAAGGAATCATCTCTCCCTCTTCCTCAGGTGGTGGAGAACTATCCACAAGTTTCCCCACAGTGTACGTATCGACAAGATGTCGGAACGCTTTCATGTTAAACACTGGATCTATTTTACGTGTCGTGTATTCTTTGTGCCCTAAAATTCTGCTTAATGGGTTCCAGCCGTGCCCATCGCAAAGAAACGCACA
>WLWF01002594.1_pt1 | contig 12802 bp, 16 predicted proteins | sample 6718331 | NCBI WGS metagenome assembly WLWF01 (sample SAMN12718692, study PRJNA515312) | sponge metagenome | isolation source: marine sponge | host: Mycale hentscheli | place: New Zealand: South Island, Marlborough, Capsize Point | collected 2003-05-01
GTTTGTGTTAGACAAATATACGTATTCTTTTTTAATACACAAAATAAAAACATCTTTTTTTTTTACTTATTTTTTAAATTAATGTAGGAGGTGGGAATTGGGTATAAAAAAAGCCCCACCAATTAAGGTAAGGGCTTCAAAAATAATCTTGGTCGGAGAACTATCTATACACAAATATAACTAAATTTATTTAACTATCTCTATTTTATTGATCTTTATTTTTTGTTGTGCTGTTTTTCAGACACTTGAACCGCTAACAGTGTGAAGACAGGCATCCAAAGAAATAGGCTTAATACCGCTACAAGCTCAAAAAATTGTTCCACTGTGTCGCCTCCTGTGTTATGAATTGTGTTGTTAGCTATTAAATTCCAATGCGATCTGTTTGTCAACTATTTTTGAATCTAATTTTGAATATTCGCTGATTGTGAAAAAGCCATTGTCAAAGATACGATCAAGGCTTGCTTCTACTTTAACCAATGCTTCCACTGTGTTGGCTTGGTTGATACGTTGTGCCATTGCTTGGTAGTTTGTCATCTTGTGCTGTTCCTTGTGTTTTCGTTGTGTTGTTGCCAGTGTACCACAAAGCCTCAGAAGTTCCAAGGCTTTGCGTTTAATTCTCTGCATATTTTGTTGGCTTCCCTTGTTCCTTTTACGTTGAACTTTTGACCATTAGAAAGCTCGAGTATCATCTTTTTACCTTCGATTTGCTGGTGCTTTGCTGCGTTGTATAGGTTAGCTGTTGTCATCTTGTTTGCCTCGTGTTGTTAAGTGATGTACCTATAATAGCATAGGGTTTCACCTTGTCAAGCATTATTTTAATTTTATTTTACTTTTTTTTGCTTGTGCTGTGTCTCGTGTCGTGCTAGGCGCTTGGACTCCAAGGGCTACTACATAAGCCCCCACACTCGTGCAAACTCGTGCTGATTCTCGTGTCGCATCTCGTGTTGTAACCTTTGGGTTACATTGGGGCGCATCTCGTGTTGCATCTCGTGTCGCATCTGGTGTTGCAACCCGTGGCCAGCTTCTAAAGTTATCCACAGGTTGTCCACAGGTTATCCACAGAAGGCCACCGGGGGAGGGGGTCGACTCGTGTCGTCGGCGGTGGTTCCTACCTAAGCACAAAATAGGTGAAAATTAGGAATATTACATCGTGTTTTAACGACTGTAACTACTTGATTCAACTCGTGGTTATTACTCGTGCCGCCCAAAGGTAAAAATAGCTTGACTTATGTGAAGACTTATGTTATACTATAGTTGTAATTAGGGACAATTTGTGTTATGACCACTGAATTAAAAAAGAGAGGTCGTGGCAGACCCCGGAAGTCAGAAGTAGCTGCTGTAAAACCCGGTAACAAGGGTAAAGTAGGCAGACCAAAGGGTGACGCTGCTATAATCAACGAGTACAAAGCTCGTATGCTGGCTTCACCAAAGTCAAAGAAAGTCCTTGAGACTATTTTTGATGCTGCACTTGACAACGACCATAAGAATCAGGCTTCTGCTTGGAAGCTAATTATGGACCGTATGTTACCAGTTGGTGCATTTGAGAAGGAAGTAGTGAAGGACGGTGGTAGAAACGCCATACAGATCAACATAACAGGTGTTGGTGCTGTAGACGTAAGCGACCCTAGTGACGTAATCGAAGGAGAAGTAGTTGATGAGTCTTGAGTTTTTTACACTGGAAGAGTTCAACTGCAGAGTCACTGGTGACAACAAGATGGAACCAGAGTTCCTACAGAAGCTTGATCGTTTACGTGGTGAGTGTGGGTTCCCGTTTGTCATAACAAGCGGTTATAGACACCCCATTGAACATCCTATAGAGGCTAACAAGGAAGTTCCGGGGACCCATGCTCAGGGCATTGCTGCAGACATCCAAGTCAGCTTCGGCAGTCATCGCTTCATCATTGTACAAAAGGCACTTGAGCTTGGCTTCACGGGCATAGGCATTGCTAAGACCTTTGTCCATGTGGACACACGAGGCACAACTCCAGTTATGTGGTTGTACTAACATGATGTACTACACCAAACATAAAACTTTAGCGGACACTTCAGAGACATCTCTGTTTACAGTCCCTTCTGGCTACGTTCTGTGGATTAATTATATATTCATAGCTAACCATGGCGGCAGCACAAACAACGTGTCCTGCTGGTGGGCAGACGGTGCTGGTGTAGACCAGTTGTACTTTATGGATAGCGACTCACTACAAAGCGGAGCCAAAGAAATCTTAGGTGGTCAATCAGATTCACCTATTTTTGTACTCCACAACGGAGACGTAGTGAAAGCACAGACAGGTTCTGCTGGTGACGTAGAAATTGCCTTTACGTTTAGACTGATGAATGAACCTGCGTCTTTCCCTAACTTCAATGGATCTTGACAACTAACTAGGAGTATAAAATGCCAGCACCACTTGTAGCAGCAGGAGCAGCAGGAGCAGCAGCTATTGCTAGATTCATTGCCCAAAAAGGCATGAAAGAAGCAGTTAAAAAGTTTGGTAAGAAAGCTGTAGACGAAGCTAAGAAGCATGGCAAAGACATGGTTACTAAGCCAACTTCTGGTCAGTCTAAAGTAAAAAAAGCTGTATCTAGTCAAAGAGCTAACAGAGAAACAATGAGAAGAACAGCAGGAGTTGCTGGCGGGACTCTTGGTGCTGCTGGTTATGGCGCAGGTAAAATGAGTGGTGGTTCTGAAGCTACTAAGCCTAAAGCAAAGGCTAAAGCCAAAGCTAAAGCTAAAGACCCTAGAACCAACCCAAAAGATTTCCCTGTGTACGGTAAAAGCACTGACTCTGCTAAAGCCTTTAGAGAAGCCCAGCGTAAAGCCAAAAGAAATGGACAAAAGACTTTTACCTTTGAAGGTAGAAGGTACAACACTACTGAGAAATAATGGATCTTGACATCCAGTTACTGCCTTGGCAGCAGGAAGTGTGGGCTGACGATGCTAGATTTAAGATAGTAGCAGCAGGTAGACGTACGGGTAAGTCAAGGCTTGCTGCTTGGCTGCTAATTGTTAATGCTTTGCAGACTGAGCGTGGACAGGTGTTCTACGTAGCTCCAACACAGGGTCAGGCCAGAGACATCATGTGGCAGACTCTGTTAGAACTGGGTCACCCTGTAATCTCAGGCAGCCACATTAACAACCTGCAGATCAAGCTGGTCAACGGTGCCACCATTAGCCTCAAAGGTGCTGACAGACCAGAGACTATGCGTGGTGTGTCACTGAAGTTCCTAGTGTTGGACGAGTACGCAGACATGAAGCCTGACGTATTTGAGCAGATCTTAAGACCAGCACTAGCTGACCAAAAGGGCTGCGCTATGTTCATAGGTACGCCTATGGGTCGCAACCACTTCTACGAGTTGTACAAGTACGCAGACTTAGGTGACGACGAGACTTACAAAGCATGGCACTTTACTTCCTATGACAACCCGTTGCTTGACCCGGAAGAAATTGACGTTGCTAAGAAGTCTATGTCAAGCTATGCGTTTCGTCAGGAGTTTATGGCGTCATTTGAAGCTCGTGGGTCAGAAATGTTTAAAGAGGACTGGGTAAAGTTCGACGACGAAGGTATTGACGAAGGAGACTACTACATTGCAGTTGACTTGGCAGGTTTTGAAGAAGTCAACAAGAAGCGTACTAAAAATGCTAAACTGGACGAAACAGCCATTGCCGTGGTCAAGGTTAATCCTAATGGTTGGTACGTTGACAATATTATTTACGGGAGATGGAGCCTTGACGAGACAGCAGCCAAAATATTTCAGGCTGTTAGAGACTACAGGCCCGTTAGCGTTGGTATCGAAAGAGGCATAGCAAAGCAAGCAGTAATGTCTCCTCTAACGGACTTACAGAGGCGCTACGGGACGTTCTTCAGGGTTGAAGAGTTGACCCACGGTAACAAGAAGAAGACTGACAGGGTGATGTGGGCGTTACAGGGCAGGTTTGAGAATGGCTTTGTGACACTCAACAGAGGCGAGTGGAACTCTAGGTTCTTGGACCAGCTATTTCAGTTCCCGGACCCACTAACTCACGACGACTTGGTTGACGCTTTAGCTTACATAGATCAACTAGCAAACGTAGCGTACGACTATGACTACGAAATAGACAACCATGAAATTTTAGACGTAGTAGCAGGATACTAACATGCCTAAAAAGAAACAACCAGAGTTTGTAGATAGAATCAATAATCCTGATAAGTACCCGTACATTAAAAACAAAGACGGCTCTGTGTCTACTCACCGCATGGCAGCAGAGGTAGATGAAAAAGGAAACTGGATTGTTTTTCCTACTATCCAATTTGACGGTAAAAAATTAGTTCAGTTTAAAAACAGTGAAAAAGCTATGGATAACGCCATAACTTCTGGTAATTTTTTACAAATGCCTTCTAAAGAAAAAGCTCTTGCTTATGCAAAAGGAGGCTATAAAACAGGAACCGCACTAGAAAATTTTAATCCTTTAGTGCAAAAAGCAAAAACAGCTAAAACTTTTATAGATGCGGTGGAGTAAAACATGAGTGAAATATTTGAGCAGGACCCTTTGTTGATAGAAGAATCTATTGAAGACTGGGTAATTACTAAGTGTGAAGACTGGCGTGACCACTACGAGTCAAACTATGAGGCACGTTTTGACGAGTACTATAGACTTTGGCGGGGCATCTGGGACCCTGCTGACTCCGACAGAGCTTCGGAAAGATCCAGAATCATCTCACCTGCGTTGCAGCAAGCAGTAGAGTCCAATGTAGCTGAGATGGAAGAAGCCACCTTTGGACGTGGCAAGTGGTTTGACGTAAGTGACAACATGGGTGATACCCAGAAGCAGGACGTGTTGTTCCTGCGTAATAAACTTACGGAAGACTTTGAGGACTGCAAGGTTCGTAAAGCAGTAGCAGAGTGTCTCATCAATGCAGCCGTGTTTGGCGTAGGTATTGGTGAGGTTGTTATTGAGGAAATGAAAGAGATGGCACCGGCCACACAGCCTATCATGGGTGGTGACTTACAGGCAGTCGGTGTCAACATCACGGAGCGAGTCAAGGTTAAACTCAAGCCCGTGATGCCTCAGAACTTCCTGATTGACCCAGTGGCTACCAGTGTTGAGGAAGCCATGGGTGTAGCCATTGACGAGTTCGTGAGCTTACATCAGGTGGAACTGCTGCAGGAACAAGGCGTGTACAAGGACGTTTACGTCGGTAGTGCTGCTCCTGACTCTGACTTAGAACCTGACCAAGACATCACGATCTACAGTGACGACAAAGTGCGTCTTACGAAGTACTACGGCTTAGTGCCACGAGAACTGCTGGACAACGCTACAAAAGAAGACGATGACGAAGAAGTAGTAGAACTCACGGGTTCTGAATCTAAGTCTAAGTACGTAGAAGCAGTAGTTGTGATTGCCAATGGTGGAGTCCTGTTGAAAGCAGAGGCTAACCCTTACATGATGCAGGACAGACCTGTAGTTGCTTTCCCGTGGGACGTAGTACCCGGAAGGTTCTGGGGTCGTGGCGTGTGTGAAAAAGGTTACAACTCACAGAAAGCTCTTGACACTGAGTTACGAGCTAGGATTGACGCCCTGAGCCTCACGATCCATCCCATGCTGGCTGTGGACGCCACTAGGTTACCACGAGGTGCTAAACCTGAAGTACGTCCGGGTAAAATGATTCTAACCAGTGGAGATCCTCGTGAAGTTCTACAACCGTTTAACTTTGGTCAGGTCAGTCAGATCACTTTTGCACAGGCAAGTGCTTTGCAGCAGATGGTACAACAGGCTACTGGTGCCGTGGACTCTGCTGGCATTGCGGGTTCAGTCAATGGAGAAGCAACGGCTGCTGGCATTAGTATGTCTCTTGGTGCTATCATTAAGCGCCATAAGCGTACACTGATTAACTTCCAGCAGTCCTTCCTGATACCTTTTGTCAAGAAGGCAGCCTACCGTTACATGCAGTTTGACCCTGAGAACTACCCTGTTGCTGACTACAAGTTCAACGCTACTAGCAGCCTAGGTATCATCGCAAGGGAATACGAAGTCACACAGCTTGTGCAACTACTACAGACTATGCAAAAAGACTCACCGTTGTACAACACGCTGATCCAGTCCATCATAGACAACATGAACTTGTCTAACCGTGAAGAACTTATTGCAGCAATGCAACAAGCGATGCAGCCTAACCCAGAAGCACAGCAGATGGCACAGGCAGCACAACAGGCGCAGCTTGAGCTTCAGCAGTCACAGACAGCAGCACTAGGCGCACAGGCTCAAGAGTCTGCTGCTAGGGCTTCTAAGCTGGCTGCTGAGGCACAGGCTGTACCTATGGAGCTAGAGATTGACCGTATCAACGCAGTCACTAGGAACCTCCGTGAAGGAGACGCAGAAGACAAAGAGTTTGAACGCCGTATGCGTGTTGCAGACACTCTTCTAAAAGAACGACAAATTAAAGGTAAAGAAAATGTTGACAGACAAAGAACTCCAAGTTCTCCTGAGCCAAGTAGACAAGTTTCTCCAACCCCGTTGGGCGCAGTTAGAGGACTTGACACGCCAAATAGAGGAAATCAATAATGCCAAGGGAGAAGGACCCAAGACTGGAAAGAGCAGGAGTAAGCGGCTACAACAAGCCGAAGAGGACTCCTAATCATCCCACTAAGTCGCACGTAGTAGTTGCCAAAGAAGGTGACAAGGTTAAAACTATTAGGTTTGGACAACAGGGAGTCAGCGGTGCGGGTAAAGCCCCTAAGTCTGAGAAAGATAAAGCCAGACGCAAGTCATTTAAAGCTCGTCATGCAAAGAATATTGCAAAAGGTAAGATGTCAGCAGCGTACTGGGCAAATAAGGAGAAGTGGTAGTGGCAGGTCTATATGAGAACATCCGCGCTAAACGTAAGCGAATCGCTGCAGGTAGTGGAGAAAAGATGCGTAAACCGGGTTCCAAAGGTGCACCCACCGCAAAAGCTTTCAAACAAGCAGCCAAAACAACCAAAAAGAGGAAGAAGTAATGGCTAGAGGCGTACCACATTACTTCAGAGACGGGACAAAACACACAGGTGGAACACACAAGATGCCCAATGGTGAAGTACATTCAGGTGCTTCTCATGGTGCAACTTCTAAAAAACTGTTTCACTTAGACGAACTTTCTAAAACAGCTAAGGAGAAAGCTATGATGTACAAGTCTAAACCAGCAAAACCAAAGGCTAAATCTAAGCCCAAACCCAAGAAAAAGCCTATGAAAAAGGGCTACTAAATAATACTTGACTTTTAACTAAAAACATGCTATACTATAACTGTAGTATAAACAAAGGGAAACTATGAAGCCTGAGCTTGAAACTTACTTCAACAACTACAACGAACTCTTCAATTCTGAAGGTTTCAAACAACTCATTCAAGAGCTTTCCAATAATGCAGTAACTTTAGCTGACATTCAGACAGTTAAGGACACTGAAGACTTCTTATTTAGGAAGGGTCAAGTTGCATCTTTAGCTTCTGTAATTAACTTACAGGCAACTATTGAAGCAGCTAGAGATCAAGCTGAAGAGGAAGAAGAAGTAGATGATTAAAGTATACGACTTTCGTTGTGACAACGGACACGTATATGAACAGTTCGTAGACTCTGGCACCGAAGTAAGTAGGTGCAAGTGTGGTGCCAGTGCTACAAAAATGCTGTCTGCCCCGGCTTTTATACTTGATGGACACACTGGGGACTTTCCCGGTAGACACATGAAGTGGGTAAAAGAACACGAACAAGCAGGTAGATCAAACTCATCTCCATAATGACTAAGTTCACGGAGTTTAATTATGTCTAAAGCGACGATGGTTGACATGCAACCTGAAGAGGCAAATGCAGAAGAAACCATAGAAAACGAAGAACAAGAGATTCAACATGAAGTTGAGCAACCTCAAGTAGAAGAACCTACAGTACCAGAGAAGTACCAAGGCAAGTCCTTAGAAGAAGTAGTACAGATGCACCAAGAAGCTGAGAAGCTTTTAGGTCGTCAGTCCTCTGAAGTAGGAGAACTTCGTAAGGTAGTGGACGACTACATTTCTAGTCAGACACCACCAACAGCACCTCAACAACAAGTTGAGCCTGAAGACGATATAGATTACTTTACAGACCCTCAAGCAGCAGTTAATCGTGCTATTGAGAATCATCCTAAGATTAGAGAAGCACAGGAGTACACTGCTCAGTACAAAAAACAATCATCTCTGGCAACGCTTAATAATAAGCATCCAGACATGCAGGAGATCCTCAAGGACCCTAAGTTTGCTGAGTGGATACAGGCTTCAAAGATCAGGACTAAGTTGTTTGTAGACGCTGACCAGCGATACGATGCGGAAGCTGCTGACGAACTGTTTTCACTCTGGAAGGAGCGTAAGACAGTAGCACAGCAGACAGTGCAAGTTGAAAAGCAAGCACGTAAGCAGCAGATCAAGGCAGCCAACACAGGCAATGCACGAGGCAGTGCTGAAGGTAGTCGTAAGAAAGTGTATCGTAGGGCCGACATTATTAAACTAATGAGAACAGACCCTGAGCGTTACCAAGCTTTATCAGAGGAAATCTTAAGAGCTTATAGCGAGGGTCGAGTCAAATAATCTAAAGGAGATTAAGACTAATGGCTACTGCTACATATCCCGGAGCAGCGGGTAATACTGCAAAGACGGAAGCAGCAACGTTTATTCCAGAAATCTGGAGTGACGAGATTATCGCTGCTTACCAAAAGAACCTGAAGATGGCACCTCTTGTCAAGAAGCTCGCTATGAGTGGCAAGAAGGGCGACAAGCTTCACATCCCTAAGCCCGTACGTGGTGACGCAAATGCTAAGGCTGCTGATACTGCAGTTACTATCATTGCCAACACTGAAGGCGAACTAACTGTTGACATCGACCGTCACTTTGAGTACTCACGACTCATCGAGGACATCGTTGAAGTACAAGCTTTAAACAGCTTACGACAGTTCTACACCGAAGACGCTGGCTACGCTCTGGCTACTAAGATCGACACTGACCTCCACTCTTGTGGTACTGGTTTTGGCGACGGTGGTTCAGTTGTGTTCTCTGGTTCAGTAGCTCCTACTGACTACCAGCACACTGGCTGTTTCTTCAATGATGGCGGTACGACTACTCAGTACACTGACGACACTATGGTCGCTGCTGACGTATTCACCGACGCCTTCTTCCGCAACATGATTCAGAAGTTAGACGACAATAACGTACCTATGGAAAGTAGAGTACTTATTATCCCACCTTCTGTTCGTAACACGATCATGGGTATTGACCGTTACGTGTCTTCTGACTTTGTTTCAGGCAGCACTGTAAACTCAGGTCTTATCGGTAACTTGTACGGTGTTGACGTCTACGTTTCTGCTAACTGCGCTACTATCGAAGCTGCAGCAGACAACACTGCGTCATCTATCGACACTCGTGCAGCACTCTTGTTCCACAAGGACGCTGTCGTTCTTGCAGAGCAGCAGTCAGTACGTTCACAAACCCAGTACAAGCAGGAATACTTGTCAACTCTGTACACGGCTGATTGCCTGTACGGTGTTCAGGTTTATCGTCCTGAAGCTGGTTTCGTTCTCGCAGTTGCTGAGTAACGAACGCATACTGGGGGTCTCTTCTGAGGCCCCTAGTTTTTTTTTGTTTTCTTTAGCTGGAGCAGTCTATGGGTATCTTTAGAGGTACTGGAGGTACTGGTGACGCAACTACGGACGCTGTAGCGTCTCAAGTTGGCACTGATGCTGCGACTGCTTCAACTAAAGCAAACGAGGCTGCTAATTCAGCCACAGACGCTGCTAACTCAGCTACTGCTGCAGCTACCAGCGAGACTAATTCTGGAACCAGTGAAACTAACGCTGCCGCCAGTGCAACCACAGCAAGTACTAAGGCAACTGAGGCGTCCACAAGCGCCACTAACGCAGCAACGAGTGCAACTAATGCAGGTACATCAGAAACCAACGCAGCCTCTAGTGCCACCGGTGCAGCCAGCAGTGCGACTACAGCTACGACTAAAGCAACGGAAGCAGCAACTAGCGCAACCAATGCTGCCACCAGTGCAACCACAGCAACAACCAAAGCCAGCGAAGCGAGTACTTCCGCAACCAATGCGGCAACTTCTGAAACAAATGCTGGCAATTCTGCTACAGCGGCTGCAACGTCTGCAACAAACGCTGGCACATCAGAGACCAACGCTGCAACCTCCGCAACCAACGCATCTAACAGTGCAACAGCGTCAGCTTCTAGCGCAACGTCGGCAGCAAGCAGTGCAGCGTCAGCAGCAGCAGCCCTAGACTCATTCGACGACAGGTACTTAGGTTCCAAGACTTCTGACCCAACTGTGGACAACGACGGTGACGCTCTAGTTACTGGTGCGTTGTACTACAATTCAACCACAGACGTGATGAGGGTTTACGACGGTGCTACTTGGATTGACGCAGGTTCCGGTTTAACTTTTGCTGAGATTAGCGCCACGCCGACTACACTGGCTGGCTACGGCATTACTGATGCAGCTACGTCAGCACAAGGTGCAACAGCAGACGCAGCTTTAGCAGCATCAGCGGTTTCTTCTTTTGGTTTAACACTAGTTGATGACGCAGACGCAGCAGCAGCAAGAACCACATTAGGACTTGGGACAGCAGCTACGACTGCTTCTACGGACTACGCTACTGCTGCTCAAGGTTCTACTGCAGACGCAGCACTGGCAGCTTCCGCAGTGTCTTCTTTTGGTTTAACACTGGTTGACGATGCAGATGCGGCAGCAGCTAGGACTACACTAGGCTTAGGGACTGCAGCAACCACAGCAGCCTCTGCTTACGCTACAGCAGCACAGGGAACTAAAGCAGACTCAGCACTACAATCAGACTCAACTCTAAATGCAGACAATATGACAACAGGTACGCTTTCAGGCGGCACTTACTAAAGAGGAACTTAAACAATGGCTACAACAATTGTAACTAAAAACGGCTCAGGTGCACCCACAGCCTCCGACTTAGTAGCTGGGGAACTTGCCGTAGACTTAACTAACAAGAGACTGTACACGGAAGACTCAGGTGGTACTGTTCTTGAACTAGGGACTAACCCAACTACCTTAGTTGTTGACACAGATACTTTAGTTGTTGACGCAGCTAATAACCGCGTCGGAATTGGCAACACAGTCCCTACAGGAAAGCTAACAATTTCTGAAGCCGCTGGTGCTAATGCTCCAACCACCGTAACTGCTGCTAATACTTATTTACAATTAGGTAGTGCAGATTTCGGAGCCAGCAACAACGGCAAGTTTATGATTGGTTTTGGTTTTACCGATGGAACGACTAATACCAATGCCCCTGCTTACATAGGCTTTGAAGAGTCAAGCACTTCAGGAGATACCAAAGGTAGTTTAACGTTTCACACTAGAGATGTTATTACTGATACTGCCCCAACAGAACGTATGCGCATAGATTCAGCAGGGAATGTGGGGATTGGTACGAGTAGTCCTTCTGAGCCTCTTCATGTCCAAGAAGGCTCTTCAGGAATTACGTCAAAAGCAGGAACTGTTCTTTTAGTAGACGGCTCTGGCAGTACAAAAGTAAGTGTCGCTTCAGGAACCACATCTACAGGTCAACTTCTTTTTGGTAGCTCTGATGACAACGACGCTGGCCGTATTATTTATGACCATAGCAGTGACGGGTTACAAGTTTGGACAAATGGTTCAAGAGCTGTAGATGTTGATAGCTCTGGCAATGTTGGTATTAATGAATCAAGCCCTGACCGTCTTTTGCATGTTAACGGTGGTGCTGAAAACGTTGTTGCTAAGTTTGAATCAACAGATACAGCAACAGCCATTGAGTTTACAGACTCAACAGGAACAGTAACGCTAGAAACAAGAAACGATTTTAGGTTCAAGTCAGGCTCTACAATCAACGCAATAATTGATTCTAGTGGCTCCGTCGGGATTGGTACTAGTTCGCCAAGCACTAGCCTTGACGTTGTTCGTGCTGGTGTTCAGCCGCTTAGGCTTCAAAGCACAAGCGGTACTGAAGTTGCTATTAATATGGTCAACACTGGTGGCAATGTTCAGCTTGAGGCCCACTCTGGAAACTTTACTATTGATGCTGATGGAGTCGGGATTGGTACTACGAGTCCAGATAGCGGTTATAAACTAGATGTTGCGGGTAACGTCGTCTTTGGCGATGGCGGCGGCTTTGACATGAATGTTGATGGCACACGGTGGCAGTTTAGTCTTGGCGGCTCTGAAAAGATGCGAATTGACGGCGGCAACTTGCTTGTGGGGAAAACGTCCGCAGGCGACTACGTTACAGGCGTTGAAATACAACCAGCGGGTGCTATTTTGTCTTACCGCACAACCAACGTAGCTAGTATTTTTGGCAGAACTAACGACGGTGAGATAACACGCTTTACTAGAGCAGGCGCAATTGTGGGTCATATTGGTGTTGTTTCTACCGACAGAATGTATTTTTCAACTGCTGACGGTCTTGGTCTACAGCTTGACAAAGACAATAACAGAATTGTTCCTGTTGGCGCAGATGGCTCAACTTACAACAATAACGTGAGTCTAGGTGGATCTAGCTTACAGTTCAAAGACCTTCACCTGTCAGGCGTAATGGCAGCAGGAAATGGAAGTGCGACTGCCCCTTCTGTTAGAGGCACCGACACTAACACTGGCTTGTTCTTCCCATCAGGCGGTATTACTGCAATATCCCGCAACGGTGTTGAAGCCGCTAGATTTGATGCCTCTGGCAATTTTTTGCTGGGGAAGACTTCGGCAGGAGCAACGAATCTTGGTGTTGATATTCAGCCAAGTGGTATTTTGGTTGCATCAAGAAGCGGCAACATA
>WLWF01002597.1_pt1 | contig 12779 bp, 13 predicted proteins | sample 6718331 | NCBI WGS metagenome assembly WLWF01 (sample SAMN12718692, study PRJNA515312) | sponge metagenome | isolation source: marine sponge | host: Mycale hentscheli | place: New Zealand: South Island, Marlborough, Capsize Point | collected 2003-05-01
TTCCAGTATTTCGGTCTCCAACTTGAGATTGTTCAAGAGTATTTAGATCTCCCTCTAATTCAAATTTGTAAACCTCTGTCAGTCCAGCATTTATTGAAGTTGCCTCTCCACTTGTAATAGTGAATGCATCTTTCAATCCATTATATAAATATAATACGGAGTTACCTCCCAGTCCGTCTTTGCACGAACGCAATCTGCCTTGGCTAATATCACAACTCATTGTATTTTATTTTTAAGGTTAATAATTATGCTGATGTACTTAAATACCAAACGATGTCTTGAGAACAATAGTAACCTACTGCTGCTCCATAAACCAGTTTTCCTCTTATCTGTCCAGTCAATAGTCCAATGCTATCTTCGTCAACTAAAGATAACTCGTTAAAATCTGATTGTAATCCAGTCGCAAATACTACATTAGCTTTTTCAAATACAACAATTGTAGAGTCTGCTAAACCGTTTACTTCTGTTAAAGTGTAACGTCCAAAACGCACTTGCTTTGGCTCTGCATTTCCGTCATTTGCAATTCCTTTAGATACTAAATAAAACCAGTATGCTTGAAATACGTCTGGAGATACTGCAACGGTCAAATCTTTTCTTCTGATTGCAACTGGTACTGCCTCTAAAACTTTTTTAAGTTCAGCCTCAACATTTGCCTCTGTTATTGGTGCTCCACCAGCAACAATTCCGTTTCCAGATTTGATAACGTTTGCGTCAGCGTCAAACTGTGCAATAAGACCTCCAAATTCTCCGTCAGTTGCTGCGTTTCCATTCCAGATGTCATTGTCAACTTGTTCAGCCGTACTATCTAATAAGTTTGTTTGAATAGCGTCTAAAATTTCAGTTGGCTCATTTGGATTTGATGCAGATGCTCCCATTTGATCTTCTGACCAAGTTTGTCTAAAATCTTCTTTACATACTTCTATGTCATTTTTGAACTTTAAAGGTTCTAAAACTTTTTCTGATAAATCAATATCCCCACTAGGAGTAAAACCGCATGAATACGGGGTTGTACCATCGGTATAATTAATTTTTCTTAAATTTAGTTTAAAGTTAATGTTTTCATAAACTCTCACCAATCCCTTTGATAAAGTTTCGCCCTCACGAAATGCTTGTCCTACAATTTCACCGGCTTCCTTACCCGAATAAAAACTTTGTACTGTTGTTGTTGTTGCCATCTTATTTCTTATTTTTTAATATTGCATTATAAATCCTATCTCTACTTGTCTTTGGTTGTGCACTCATTTGCACAGGTGCTGACTTAATTGGTGTTGCTACTGGTGTTTTTTTCAACTCTTCAATCAATGCGTTTTGTTCTGATAATTGAGCCTCAAATGATTGTTTTAATTCTGCAACCATTTTCTGCGATTCCTCAGCATATTTAATAGTTAAAGACTTCATTAGTTGTTTAAAATCTTCTGTCATAGCTTTAGCAGTTGCGTCTTCACTCAACTCTTCCATAACTTCTTCTTCTACCATTTCTTTAACCTCAGCAATTTTGCCATCTTCGACAATTACTAACATTTTACCGTCTTCAAGTTCATACTCTCCAACTGGTAACGGCGCTCGGTCTTCTCCGTTTACTACAAATACATCAGCACCGACTTCCATCGTTTCGCCCATGTACTCAATTTGTGTTGTACCATCCTTTAAAGTAGCCATGCCTAACTTAACCTCTACTTTATCAGTTTTGGTTTCGTTTGCAAAAATTGCTTTAAATTCTGATAGCAAATCGTTTTTTAGATTTACTAATTCATCTTTCATTGTTTCACGTTTTAAATTAACTTTTTTATCTTCTACTTTCTCTAAAGAGAACAGTCCATCAATTGAGAACCCTTTTATTTCTCCTTTCAAGGCTTTATTGTAAACATCTTTGTTATCACATTTGTATAATACTATCCAAGAACCCTCTTTAATATCTTCTTTTGGTAGTCCGTATGCGTTTGCAGTATCGTTTTTAGGGTCTTTTACCACCCAACTTTGTACGATTGAAACACCGTTTAATTTTTCTTCATGTTCTAGTGAACTATTACCTTGATAACCCTCTGAAATAAAGTTATTGGCAACCTCTTCTATTGTGTCTTTTGAGAATCTAATATTAAACTCTCTACCATCTTGGTTTCTGTAAACGTCTTTATCTGGAATTAATACAACTCCTGCTAATAAAAATTTAACATCGTCAACTTCTGCAAGTTTAATTTGTGTTTGTTCTTTTAAACAAATTAACTCAGATGCCATAGCAGGGTTTTCTACCACACTAATAGAATATACACCTTTGTCAATCCCTTTATTAAAAACTACATTGTATGTTTCCATAAATAATTGTTATTACATTAGTAAAAATAATAAAAAAAACTTATAATATAGAATTTTATTATAAGTATTTAATATTGTATAAATTTTTCTTATATTGCATTATAATAAATTGGTTTTTTATTTGGTTTGATTTTAGTTTGTAAAGGTGTTGTTAATTCAGCACCTTTTTTTTTATCCTAAACTTGCGCTACTTGCTTGTGCGTTATCTATTTCTTGTTGGTTAGTAACCTCACTACCCACGACAAAGGCTTGTATTGGTGTTTGCTCTTCTGCTAAACTATCTGAAATTTGATTTACACCGCTACCACCTACTAAATTAAATGCAGGGGGAGGAGTTGGTGCAGACCCTCCACTAGCAGACGCACCGCTACCGCTCGCACTTGTTGCATTAGTACTTAATATATCTTTTACAGATTTAAAACCAATAGCCGTTACACTTGCAATGTTTGCTAATTTTAAACCAAACTCAAAAGGTGTTGCCGTTTTAGTTGCTAATTCTGACGTAATACCTTGAAATGTATTGATAGTTGCTTGTGCTACTGCCACACCTTTAGACAATGCAGAACCCTCTTCTGCCACACTACTTAAAAAACTTAGTGTAGTTGTTGCAAGTTTCTTTTTTGTGTTAGATACTGCTAATTCACTTTTTATTTTTTCTTCATCTGCTTTTTTATCATTATCTACAATTTGTTTATCTGTTGCAATTTTATTTAATGCAATTTCTTGGTTTATTTCTTGTAGTTTGTCTTTTAACTCATTTTCTGCGTCTAATCTTGCCTGTGTACCTAAAGCAAAACTATCTATTTTCAATTGTAGTCTTTCCTGCTCTATTTCTCTTTCAGTTTCTAAATCTAGTTTTTGTTGTTCTAATCTTTTTAAAGCATCTTCTTCTAACTCAGTATTAAATTTTTGTTGGTTTAATGCTCGTAAAGTATCAGATTCAATACCACTTTGCACTAATTCGTTACCCTCTTTTATTAATGCGTTTTTATTTACATCTTGTTCACTTCTTAAACCCTCTATTTGTGCTAATACCCCTAATCTATTTGCTTGTGCATCTATTAAAGCAGTTTGGTTTTCTATTCTATCAGATTTTTTTAATTCTGCCTCTGCACTTGCTAAAATTGCATCAGCTTGTTTTAATAATGCTTTTTCTTGTTTTTCTAAAACTAAACCTAACTTATCATTTGCTTTTTCTCTATCTTCAATACTGGATAAATCATTATCTCTAACTTGTCTTAGTTTCTCGGCTTGTCTGTCGTATTTTTCTATTAATTTTCTTTGTTCTGCCTCTGCTAATTTTGCGTTATTTGCTAATTGTTGAATTAATTTACTCTGTTCAAAAGATGCTTTTATACTTACTTTAGAAACATTCTCTACTAATCCAGTACCTAACTCTGTAACCTCACTTACTGCTTCACCAAAGTTTTTAACTATATCTTTACCTGCATTTACACCCTCAGCAACTGCACCAATTAAACTATCTTTAGTTTCTTTTATAGATTCGTTTAATGCTTTTACACTCTTTGGGTCGTTATCTCCAAAAAATGATTTTTCCCATGCTAATTGCGCCTGTTCTAAACCTAATTTAATATTAAAAAAAGCAACTTTTAATGGAGTTATAGCCAAAGTTAAAACACCTTTTAAAACTTTACCAAGTGCGTCAAAACCGTTTGTAGCTTTACTAACTGCGCTTACTGTGTCTGTTACTGCGGTAAATACTTTATTAATTACAATTGTAACTGTTCCTAATGCATTACTTAAAAAATCTACTACTTTTTGATTCTGACCTAACACCTCTTTAAGTGTTATAAATGCAGTAATTATTAAACCAATACCAACCGCTTTAATTGCAGTACCTATTGCTTTAAAACCACTTGAAACGGCTTTTAATCCTTTCTTTGCAGAATTACCTGCCTTACCTACATTCTCAACTTGTTTAGTTGTTTTCTTAGCCTCTTCTTTACCATCTTTTAACTTGTCACCTAACTCATCAAATGAATCTGTTAATTTGTCAACGTTTTTAACTGCATCACTTGTATCAGTATTAATTATTATTGTTTTTACTTTTGCCATTTCAAATCTCTTTTAAATTGTTTGTATGCGTCTTTAAAAGTATTAGGTACTTTATAATATCCTTTAGCAATGTCTATAAATTCAGATTCACCATAGTAATCTCTAAACCTTAATAAACTTAATATATCTTTTATCATTCTTTATTGTATTTATAGCATTCTAACAAACGTTCTGTTAATTGCCTTTTATCTTCTATTATAACGTATAACTGTTCTAGTAATAATTGATTATGTTGGTGTAAAATATAATACAATGCAAAGCAAAAAGCAACCGTAATAGATAGACTAACACCGTTATCTAATATAAGATTTAAAAACCTTGTTTTAACATCTGTGTATTGCTCTTTATCCTCCATTATGGCACATCATTAACAATGTCTGCACTTGTCATAAATTGCATAACCCAAGTTAAACTGTTAGCCGTTCCGCTATCAACTAAATTAGGGTATGTGTCGCCATCTCCTAATCTGTTCCAATGTATAGGTGGTGCGCTTAATAAGCTTAAATCACTAGGTGAGCCACCATTATAAATATCTGGTATGTTTGCACTTTGGTCACTATCCCAAAAAGCCAATTCATCGATTTTACAATTATTTCTTAAAGTACTACCTGCTGAACTTAATTTAGCTATTTGTAACTCTGACGTTATTAAACCTGTTGTTATTCCGAAATTTGAATTTGCATTTACAGTATTTTGTGGCACTCCATCTATAAAAATATTAAACCTTGAGTAATAATCATTTATTTGTCCGCTACTTGAACCTGTTGTACCACCATCATAAGTAAATAAATAGTGATGCCATAAACCATCGTTAGAAACTGTGTTAACTGGTGTTTGTATGCGTAAATTATTGTTGTTACTTCCATACTGCAAAATCATTCTTTGTCTTGCTGCGTTGTTACCGTTCCAAAATATTTTAATGTGATGGTTATTTGCTAAGTTTGCATTACCTGTATAAAATATAGTTTGGTTTTGGTTGTTACTTGTACCTGCTTTAAACCAAAAAGATATACTCCAAGCATCAGCCGAACCGCTACCATTGCCACTTCTACCAAAAATATTTTGTACTATACCACCGTTAGAAATTAAAAAATCATTTTGATTAAATTGTACACTTTTAGTGTTTGCAAATGGAGGTGTTGAAACTGTTAATACTATTGTTTCACTATCTTCACCATTATAATTAATTGCTTTAACAGGTATGTTATAAGTACCTGCTGATAAACTAGAACCGCCTATTAACTTTCTGTTGTTTCCATTTACTGTTGCTATCCCGCTAACGTTTGATAAATCCCACTCATAACCAACACCATAATCTGCGGTTAATTCATAATTTATACTACTACCTTGTACACTATTAATCACTAAATTACTAGTAATAACTGGTACTTCTGCGGTTGGTGTTCCAGAACTTGCAAAAACTGCATTTAATAAATTACACACTTCTGTTGGTGTTCCTGTACCGCCTTGATTTATTGAAAGCTGAACATAAGTAACTCCATTGTTATCAATAAATTCGTTATGGTCTGCATTACTTACTATATCAAATTGTTTAGCTAAATCTGATATATTAACCATAGTTGTTGGTACACTTGCTTGTAAACTATTAAGAAACTGCGCACCGTTTGCATCTTCAATAAATATGCTGTTTGCACTATCGTCTTTAAAAACTTTTATACTCATTTTATATGTTTCTTTTAATTAATTGAATAACTGAACCAGCATTTAATAAAGTTCCGTTTGTACTTAATTTAACTTGTAGCCTAATAGGGTTACTAATTGTGTTAGTATCACCCATATAAATTAAATCGGGTTTTAAACTAAATCTATAATCTTTACCACTTCCATCATCCAAACGTCCTAAAGTAGTTTCTAAAGTATATAAACCACCTCCGCTACCTAATTCATATCTAAATTCTAATAGTGCGTTATTTGTATTAGGGTTTACTTTAAAATCATTTCTAATCAAAATAGTATCACCTAAACTTAATTCTGTTGGGTCTATTGAACCATCTGAAACGTCCATTAAATCAGTCACCCCTTCTGGTTTATACGTATCGTTACTAAACGCTCCTTGTCCGTCGTTTGGGATTGTAGTCCAAGTATCAGAAACTAAAGTAATTGAGCCTGTTGTATCGTTATAATCAATAAACCCATTTGTATAATTATAAACCTCTGTAAAATTATCGTTTATTTTTACACCTCCATCTCTAATAGTATCGCCTGTTCCGTCGTTTGGGTTTGTACCTATATTTATTACTTGTTTTGCCATAGTTAATCTCTATCAAAAGTTATTGTATTATTGTCAAATGTTATTGTTGTACTGTCAAAAGTTACAGTTTCTAAATTAATGCCATTTTGTAAAATAGTAATTTTAAATGTTTCTGTTCCATTATCACATAAAACACTCATAACCCTATCTTGCGTACTTGTGTTAGGTTGTACAATAAAAGTTTTAGTAGTTACACCGCTAAATGTTGTAGCACCTACAATACTAGTAAAAATACCATCTCCCTCATCTACTAAAGATAATGTAGTTTGACCATTATTAAAAATAGTACTTTGTATTTCTTCACCTAAAGAAGATACATTAAAAAAGTTAGGCTCTGCATAAAATTGAGTTCCTATTAAATCACCTGCATCATAAATATCATTTAATAACTCTAACTTAGTTTTACCTGTTGTTAAATTACTATTTATAGAATTAATAATATAACGTTTGTTAGCAATTATTAACCTATCGTTTAATTTTATATTTGCTAGTATAAAGTTTGGTATAATTGCATCATAAACATACACCCTCCTTTGGTTACTAAACATATCAGTAATATAGTCTGAGTAAAAAGAACTATACAAGGTGTTAGGCATTGCACCAAAATTATAAGTACTTAATTCCGTACTGAAATTTATACTTTGCTTTGTGTTATCTTCTAAACTGTTTGTGTTGTTAGGCGTGTTTAATTCATTAAGTAAAGCCGTTACTGTTCCATCATCTTCTTTAAAGCCTATTATGGGACTTTGATTTTTTAAGTTATAAAATAATACTGGTTTTGTTACAGTTGGGTTTAGTGAATCGTCTACGGCATACCCATATTGAAAACTTATATTTGTGTTATCTGATAAATCTCTTAGCCTCTCATTTACCATGTTTTCAAATGGCAGATTAATTTCTAATTTAGAACCGTCTAATAACTCGCTATCTGGGTTACTAGGGTCTTCTGTTAGTTGCTCGTTTAAATCACCATAAGCATCAATATTATTTTTCTCAAATTGAATTGCTAAAACTGTACTAGGGTCTTCATACTTAAAATCAAATTCATTATTTAATTTACCCCTGCTTATAGTTGTTTTAGTATTGTCTATGTATTTTTCAAAGTTTTTAAATTCTTTACCCTCACTATACCAATCTGGTAATGTTTGCCAAACTATATCTCCGTTTTGGTTTGCAGTCAAAGCAATGTTAAACATTTTAATTATACCTGTAATTAAATCAATTTGTTTTATATCTGGTGCTTGTGTACTTAAATCTACTTGACCACTAACATTTATTAAATTAGATTGTGAGTTGTATGTAATAGTTTCATTATTAAGAAATGAACTATAAAATGCTTTTTGTTCTAAATCTGAATCATAACTAAAAATGCTTTCCGAAATAATATAAAATCTTATTACACCGTTTTGATTTTGTAAATTATTTGGTGTAGTGTAAATATATGTATTTGTACCTGTTAAATTATCTTGTCTGTAAATTTCGTTATTATCTAAAGTAATAACATAACTATACTCTATATTATTAAATTGTGCAGGTACGTTTATAGTGTTTGTTAGTCTTAAATTCCTAAATTGTAAAAGACTTTCATTACTTACTAAATCTAAATCTAATGTATTGGCACTTGAAAAAAACACAGATGGATTAGCGAAATTAATTATATTACTATCGTTGTTACTAAGCACATTTATAAAACCCTCTTTATTAGAAAACCACATAAAAAGATTATTATAGTAATCTCTAGTAAAAAAGTCACCTATAAAATTAATGTTGTTTTGTTGTTCTATTAAAAATATTATATCCGCAACCCTTAAAGCAGGTTTTAATTCGTTATAATTAATACTTTGGTCTACATCAGCACTATTAAAGTTTATATTTTTACTGTTTTCACTCGGTACATAAGTATTTGAACTATCAAATAAGAATCTATTAACAGGACTTATTAAAGGATATACAACCGAACCACCAAATAAACTATCTGTTAACCCCTCTTTAACTTTTGCACTCGTATAATCGTGGTTAAATTGGCTTAAATCTAAATCTTTTAACTTTTTATCTCCTAATAAGTCTTTAATATTTACTACATCACCTTCAAACTGTATTCTATAACTTACAATTAAATTATTTTTTAATGCAGTTGATGTTAACCTAATCTTCCCACTAATAAAAAACAAATCATCTAAGTATATTTCGGCACTCTTTTTAGTTCGAGCATCAAAACCACCTGTAATATCTGCGTTATAATAGTGTTTAAAAAACTTATTATTAATCTTTGATGCCATTACACTAAAATCTTTACTGTAACCTGCATTAACTTTTGAAATATCGTTTATATCTTGGGTATTAAGTTTGATATTAATACCCTCTTTTTCTGATAAATCTATTTTAACACCCTCAATATATAAACTTACTCCACTCATTTATCTAATGTTTTGCACCTCGTTATAACTAAAATCAAAGTTAAGTGTGTATTTAATTAATTGGTCGTTTATCTTAGTTAATAATGGCACTGATTTAGTACTCAAATTAACAGGTATAATATTAGCATCTAAGTTAATCCAAATATATTCACTCTCTAACATTTCTTCAATAATAATATTATTGTCTTCTGGAATATAACCAGTATTTAACTCAATACTTTTAGTTGCTTGCTTATTAAAATCTACTTTGTTGTGTTCACTTGTATTATAACTTAGTATTGGAATACTAGAAACAATACTTTCATTTAATACACTTCTATTATAACTTTCACTAGTTGCTTTAATAGTTTCCTTACTTACTTTGTATGTGTAAAAATCTTGTAACACTCCTTGTCTGTTTAAAAATGTTATTTTAACAGGATCATAAATACATTCAGTAATAACTTCAACATCTAAAAATATTTCATCTTGTGTATCTGTATTTAATATTCTTATATTGTTTATATTTTGTGCATCTTCAAATAAAACATTTTGTACCACATTACTAGAATTTAATAAAGGTATTGCAGTAATTGTTTGAGTATCTAAAATAATTGTATTTTCTCTAAACTCAATAGTATAATCTGACCCACTTCTGTAAAAAGGTAAATTAATATTTTCACCTTGTAAAACTGAAATACTACTATTGTTAATTAGTAAATCTTTGTTAGGTAGAAAGTTTGCGTTTTCACTATGTAAATTAAAACCGTTTAAAGCTAAATATGCAAATGACTCATTTAATACACCACCATCATAAGTATTTGTTACATCTACTTCAACAAAAACAGATTGTGTTAATAAAGAACCGTTATAAGTATTAATTATAAAATCTTTTATTTGTCTGCTTATATCAATGTAAATATTATTATCACCTACAAACCTTGGTTTTTTTTCATACGTGTAAGTTGGTGTTGTTGGTTTACTTACGTTTATAACACCCTCATAAATATAAACCTCAAACTTAGAATTAATAGTACTAACTAAATTAGCACCGTCAAATACTGGTGCAGATATAAAAAAAGGTGAGCGCACATTTATACGTGGTAATCCAAGTTCTAACGGTGTAAAATCTACTGTTATATTAACACCTGCAAAAGTATTAGAACCGCCATTAAAAGCCACGTTTTCAGTTAATGCAGTTATTACTACAACATTATTAGTTGCTACTGCTGAATACAAAGCACTATTTAAAGAACCTATTGCAGTTTCCCTAAAATTTAATGCGTTTTTTCTGTCTATTTGTGTACCAGATACATCAGCATTTATTTCGAAATTATTAGGGTTGTAAATATCCTTATAAGTAAATACAACATCTGAAATTATACCAAATGAGTTAATTTGTGTTAGTGTTATTGTTTCATTCTCAACTGGAATTAAACCGTTTACAAATGTTAATGTTATTGTATTCATAATATTATGTTGTAAAATCTAAAAAGTTATCTAAATCTAAGTTAAATGCCTCTACTATTTCATCTGGTAACTTTGAAAATTGTTGCTCAAATGATAAACTAAAAAATTTAGTAGGTTTTTGTCCCTTACTAAATATATGCCTACTCATTATAAAACCAAATGCTTTATTAGTAATAAATTTACCATTCTTATCTCTTGGCTTAATTCCTTTTGCCTTAGCCCATTTTGCAAACACATTAGGTGGTGGCGCTTTAGTTGTGTATGCATAAGGTGTATTATATTTCTTATCTACACCGCTAACCCCTTTGTCAATAAATTCTCCATAATCTTCCATTTCAAAACTGAAACTAAAAGAGGTGCCTTTATTAGATACTTTTAAATCATAATTAATTGAGTTGTACAAATCACTAGTAGCATTCTTGTTTTGTTTTGTCAACCTACTTCTCGACTGTTGTACAACTGCTTTACCAAATTTATCAAATACTTTTTTAACGTTTAAGGATTTACGCATACATCTATATTTGTGTCTGGAACGCCAACCGCAAAAGTCAAATCCCAACCTGCTAATCTATTTTGAGTTTCAGTATCTAAAACTTTATCAAAACTTGGTGTATCTGAAATATAAATATCGTCCCCTATTGAGTTTCTTTTTATAAACATATAAAACCTCCTTAGTATATTGTCGGTTAATTCGTAAACCTCTTGTCTGTTGTCGTTACCTAAAAACTTCTCTTCTGTTAAATTGTTATTCTCTACTACTATATCTAATACAGAAACAACAACATTGTAAACATTAAAATTATCTTCAACCGTTCCACTAGATACAACTATATGAGCCATAACAGGTATATTCTGCCTGTATGCGTCTAAGTCATCTATTTCACCCTCAGTAATAGTAATGACCCTCGCATCCGTTCTAAGTATATCTTTTATGCCGTTTATTAATTTAAAGTAACTCATAATATATTTTTTTCATTTTCAATATATTTAGCTATAACAGAACATAACAAACTAGCTCTTTTTAAGTTATATTTTCTGTAATTTTTGCTATTTGATAATAGAGAGTGATTGTTGTCTTTTAACTCCATACAAAGTAAGTTGTGTAAGTTCTCTACTTCTTGCCTTAAAATCTCGTTCTCCTGTATTCTTTTTTGAACTTCTAAACTCATAATCTATTTTTTTATTGGACGCATTAACTTTGCCTTATCTGATTCGTATGCTAGTCTTTTGAATACTCTACCAATAGGGTACTGTCCGACTTTGTCAATTCCAATACACTCTGATTTAGCAAATGTGTCATATGTCTGATACCATCCCCATTTGTTGGCAAATCTGATACTTCTATTATCTGCCTCTGTTCCACTTGACTCATATAATTCTGGGTAGAGTTTACTAAATCTTTCCCTAAATTGAAAAAAAAAACTAATGCGCTCTCGTAAATTTCATACGGTGCGTCTTCAAATATCTTTAAATCATTATTAGGATTATAACTTTCAATAGTATACTTACCTTTTTTAGATTTACTAAACCATGATTTGTAAAACCTTTCATTAATTACTGGTCGATATAGTGCGTTTAAAATGGAGTAACAGTTTGCGTCAACATCTTTACTAAACCCATCTAAGGCACTATACTCGCCAGTAGTCATATTATCCATATCATTCAAAAAACCATACTTAATACCTTTTAATTTAAAGGTTAAATATAGTTTTGCATCTTGATTTAAAGCATTTGTAATATTGTTTAATGCCTCGCTATATTCTGTTTGTGGTATTTTATTAATTAACTCTAAAGGTACATTTAAGACAACTGAAACTAATTCTTTTTCGTCTACATCAATTTCCATTAACTCGGCATTTTTATACAGTTTCCTTATTTTTAAGTAAGTTTTTACTGTTATATCTGCTTTGGTTTCTGGTATTGTATATTTTAGTTTCATTCTATTATAGTTTGTATTTATAGTTTATGTAAATATAATAAATTTATCTTATATCAACCCCACTTTTTTTATTGCTTAAACTCATAACGGCAAAATATCTCATTGCATCTATACAATGGTTAAAATTGTCAATAGGTTTATTTAATTTATTACCACTTCTGTCGGTGTCCCAAGTGTAATTCCTTAACTCTTTAATTAGATTTGTACTTTGTTTAGTTACCTTAAAATTATTTTCTTGCAATAAACTAATACCATATAAAATACTGTCCTTTCCTTTGGTTGCTCCTTTTATTATAACACCGCTACGTTTAAT
>WLWF01002600.1_pt1 | contig 12775 bp, 21 predicted proteins | sample 6718331 | NCBI WGS metagenome assembly WLWF01 (sample SAMN12718692, study PRJNA515312) | sponge metagenome | isolation source: marine sponge | host: Mycale hentscheli | place: New Zealand: South Island, Marlborough, Capsize Point | collected 2003-05-01
CTGAACAGGGTTGTGGAGCCGGGTGTTCTAGCGGCAGATGATAGGAATCCTGTTGGAGCAAGCATGGTTGCAGGGCCAATCGGGTCAAACTCTGTTACCTGCCCAGTTTCTGGGTTATATGCTCTACCACCTAACGCGCCAGCGGTGTACTGGTCTTTCATGTATTGGTCAACACCAGCGAGTGCCTGTGGTGCATCGGTCTTTGCTGACTCTAAAGCCTGCTCAGGGTCTGAGAATGCTTCGCCAATGAAGTTAAGTGCGCTGTTTACTCCGCGAACAATCGGTGTGTACTCAAAGCCAGTTTCAGGCTCACCGTACTTTGCGGGGATCGTTTCTATGACTGCCGCAGGGCCACGTCTTGTGCTTTCGTATCCTTGTACCAGTTGTTGCTCTGGAGAAAGGATTTCCCTGCGTGACGGCATGAAGGCTCCAAATAAGCCATCCCCGCCATATTCATATTCCCTTAACGCGCTTTCAGCCACCTCTTGCTATCCTTATCAGTTCAGCGTCAGACAGGCTTGCCAGCGGATTGTTTAGTTCCTGAGCCTTCTTCACGTTGTCTAGCTGTACGCCTTCAGTCTGTACGCCCTCTTTCGTGATCTTTGCCCCAGCTTCCTGAGCCTTGATCTGGGTGTTCATCCTGTCGGTCTGGGCTTTGAACACATCAACCTGATTATCCATCTGCTCGTTCTGCTGCGTCATGCCGGCCTTCTGAGCCTCAAGCTGGATCTTCATCTGCTCGTTCTGAACCTTGGCCTGCTCAATCTGAGCCTTAGCCATCTCAGCCTGACCCTTCATCATCTCAGCCTGAGCCATGATGCTTGCTGGGTCTTGCTGCTGTCCTGCCTGAGCCTGCTGCTGCTGCATGGCGGCCTGTTCTTCATCGGTAAGCTGAGACATCGGTATCATGCCAGCCTTGAGCATCTGGTCGCGCTTGCGCTCTGCTATCTGATCTGCGGCAGGTGAGTTGATGTTCTGCATCATAATGTCACCAGCGATCTGCATAATGCTTGGGTCAACCTTAGCCATCTCGATGACCATCTCAAGCGTTTCCTGCTGGCGATTCTTAAATGATGGGCCAGCCTTGCAGACAACATCGTATATGCCTTGGTTCAGGTCGTTCAGGGTAACAATCTCACCTGTGGCCTGATCAATCACGCGCTGGTTTAAACTTTCCATGTCATAGCTCTGGTCTTCATACAGCACCCTGACGGTTCGTTCTGTGTCGTAGACCTTTGGTATGGCATCAACCAGTAGCTTGCCTGTGGCGGCAATAGCAACCTGCACAGCCTTATTGTATTTGTATGTGGAGTTGTCGCCCTTGTTCTGAAGCTGCTGTATCGCTACGCCTGACTGCAAACCGGGGTTATCGCCCATGTTGGCGGCAAACATCCCAGCGGTATATCCAATCATGCCACGCATGGCCTCAGATATTGTTCTCAGTCCGGGATTCACCATAGCGCCACCTGACTGCTGTGGAACCATCGGGAACTCAGGGTCAACATTGAAAAATTGTACAGGGTCGCTGTTCGTGTTCATCGTTGCCAGAGCATCTTCATGTCCGGCCGCCTGAGCCAGCGTCATCCAGTATTTGGCCCGTGGTGCGAGTGCGCCTTCTTCGATCTCACGGCTCATGCTGTAGTTCAACACACGCTGCGGATCAAGTAGCTTCTCAACCACGCCCCAGTAGATTGTCTTGTTCTCGAATATCTTGTAGTTAGCGTAGACAGGGATAACAGGAATGCGATTGAACACTGTGTCCTTGTCGTCATCTAGCCAGCCCTTTGCATCAAAGAACCGTGAGCATACCTTCTTGACCTTCCTGCTGCGCCTGCGCACCTCAGTCACGCCAGCCATCATCAGGTCATCGGCAACCTGCTCATAGTCGTCATTGACCTCATAGGTCTGACCGTTGGACATCAGCACCAGTTCACGATCCTCATGCTCAACGTAAAGCAGTTCACCAATCACTATGACCTCAGCCTTGTCGTAGTAAGCATCGCCGTCACGGTCATCAGACACAGACTCACCCAAACCTTCAGGCCACCTGCGCTCATACTCGTCTTTGGCAACCGCGTGTAGCACAAAGCAGTATCGGCTGTCTGACTTGTCCTGCTTCTCAGCGGCTGGGTCAAACCAAACCCTGTCAATGAAGTTGCCGATCTTTTCGATCACCAAGTCCTGATCAAATGAGTTGTCATCAGCGTACTTCTGGCTAACGCGCCACCCATCATAACCAGACGCGATCATGCCTCTGGCGGCAGATGAATAAACGTCTTTGGCGTTGGATATGTTCTCAATGTTGCGGATCAGGCCATCGTATGTCAGGGCAATGTCTTTTGTGGCATCACCACCAGCAGGGCTTACACGGATGTCAAAGTCAGCCTGCTCGATCTCGCTGGACACCTGATCAATGATCGGATTGACCATATCAAAGGTGTACCGTGGCTTGTTGCTGTTGGCGTTCCACCAGTAGGGTTCCCACTGCCCGTCACGCTTATCACAGAACAGGTGCGCTTCTCTGGCCTGCTCACGCATGTCGTGGTCAGCAGACTGAGCAGAACTCAGCAGCTCAAGAACAGTCTCATGCTCACCGTACTTCAGCGCGTAGGATTCTTTCTTGCCAGACTTCTTCTCTGACTTCTTTTCTTCACGTTCTTCAACGCCATCTTCGTACTCAGACATGATCAGCCCCAGCCCTTAAAATTAATTTTCGCGCTCTGCGCCTTTGCTATTTTTGGTGTAAACATGGACATCATCAGCGCATCACCCATGTTGGGAGATGGTAGCTGGTACGGCTTCTTTGCCATGTCAATCTTACTTAGTATTTGTATCTTACCACTATTGTTCCGTTTCAGGGGAATCCTGCACACCTCAGACCGTAGCTGGTCAAGATTCTTGATGTTGCTTGATAATGAGATCAGGTCGTCAGGGTTAATGTACTGACCCTTCTCAACAGCCCGGTAGGTTCGCTCGAACCTGTCCCTGAGCTTCCACCAATACTGCGCCCTGCGGTTAAAGAATGTCTCACGGTTAGTCTTTGCCCTTTGTGTGCCACCTTCCGTATACGGCATCTCTGGATCTTCTGGTGACTCAGATCCCTTGAACATGAAGTATTCTACCTTCTTGCCCTCAAGAGCCTGATCAACCTGACGCTTCAGTGATACACCCAGACCATCACAGTCCCACACGAACCAGTCAGCCATGTCGCCCAGTGACTTGTCTATTGCCCAGTCCATGCCATCGTTAGTGTCGCCAGTGACCTTCTCGTCAACGTCCAGCACTACAGAGCCTTTCCTGAGCGCGTAGCCCTTCGAGTCACCACCCTCATCGCTTGGGTCATGTGACGCAATGATCGCGCCCTCAGCCTTGAATCCCAGCTTCTCGTGGGCATCTATCGCGGCATCATACCACTCAACAGGAATGATAGTGTCCTCTACCTGATCGTAGTATTCGCCACCCCACACGTGGTTGAACAGTGCTGGTGACATTGTTTTCCTGTCGTGGTCCATCTCACTGCGCAGGACATCAGGGAAGAATGGATTGTCGTCATGGTTGATCCAGATGATTAGGTGCAGGTCGTCTTCGTAAAACTTATCCCTGCGCAGTTCTTTCTCGAATGGCTTAATGAATCGCTGGGAGAATGCGTCAGTGGATGACCGTGGATTGCCTGCCATCCATATCTCTGAGCCTTCCACCCTGAGCGTTGGTGTTAGAGCCTTGAGCGATTCAAACGACACAACTTGAGCTTCTTCGACCCAGAAACGCTGAAAATTATGATACGATTTTACACCCTCCGGCGATCTAGCCAGCCCCCTGAACCTAAACGCAACATTGTCATTGTAAAGGATTTGGTTGTTTTGAATCTCAAAACCATGTAGCTGAAGACGTTCTATCTCATCCTTCAAAAGGGCGTGAACAGAGTCATCAATGGATGTTTGGAATTCTCGGAAGCAGGCTGTCTTCAAGCCCTTGGTCATTGCGTCATAGAGACAGAGATCAGCGAATGTCATCGACTTGCCAGAGCCACGCCCACCGATTGCGATCTTAAACCTTTTGGGCTTTTGAGCAAACGGCAGGAGTTTCTCTGGTATCTGGAGTTTAGGCATCGTCAACAGGGTTATCAGTGTTTACGCCTACCACCTCAATCGTCCAGTGGGTGTCGCTCTTGATGGGGCCACCGTCAACCCCAGTGATTTCCTTGCGGTCTGTTTCCTTCCAGCCAGCCTGAGTCTTCAGATAAAGACTAGCGGCCTGAATATTTCCTTGCTGAGCTTCTTTCAAAACAGAGCCAGCCACTGTGATCACTGCCATTGCCCTTCCACGCCTGTAGGCTTCACTTACTTCTGGCTGTCTTTCGAATATCCGTTGCAACGTGTTGAAACATATACCGAAATAATCAGCCATCTGCTGCTTCGTTAGTGAAGAGGCAAACAATTCCACCTTCTCAATATCTTCCTTGCTAAAAACCTTTTCGGGCTTCACTGGTAACACCTGTCAATAACATAATTCCGGTGATTATACCATATCGCAAAGATTGTAAAACTAATTATCTGTTTACCTCAGCCGCCTTCCACTGACCGCAAACCAACTGAAGGTCAGACCAGTATTCGGCTGTTGCGTACTGCGCAACAATCTCAGCTTCGATAAGGTCTTGGTACTGCAACACTGTCCAAGCCATCATGCAGACTAGAATAATTACTAACGCATCAAGAATATATTTCATTTTCTTGCTCCCAGTATCTGCTTAACTGTATCCAGCGGTATGCTCTGACCCTTTCTTACGGTCAATCATTTCTGCTGCTCACAAGCCGGAGACGATTATTTCTGAACTCTTGATCCAGCTTTTCTAAATACTCACGAACATCTGATACCAGTATGGTTTCTTGGGTGCGATCCCTGAAATACATCTGATTGTGAGATTCCGCATTTGTCAGGCTCTCTATCAATTGTTCTTCTGTCATGTCGCTCTGATCACGCAACTCATAATGCTCGATGCAATGATCTTCTATCCATTCTTCATGTTTACTATTCATTTTTTTTACCCTTATTGGCGCACATCCTTGTGCTTCTTGGAGAATCGTTAAAATACCACCACCGCCCTGCTCTGACCTTCGGCTTCCCAACACTGCCATGCAAAGCCTTCTTCCTCATCAAGATGCCACTTCGCTGACTTGCGCGTCAGGAACTGTAACCTCTTGCGAAGCGCACCTGCGTCTTTTGCCGACCCACTTGCGCCGAACTTGGCTACTAATGACATGTACTCGACATCGCCGTCTATGGCATCCCACAGGTTTACCAGTCCACTGTTCAGAAGTATTTCTTCCCAGATTAGGTCCAAAACCATGTCGGTAGGGTCGAAATCCCCGTGCCGTATGATCTGATCGATATTGTCTGTGATTATTTCATTTATGCTCATGTTACTTCTCCCGTTATGGCTGCAATGCCAGAATAATAAATGTTACTGCGTAAAACATTGGTGCTAGTACAATCCCCGCCAAAATTGCCAGAGCCAGTTCTTTGCGCTCCTGCTTTTTGATGTCTGCGTTTCTGGTGGCTTGTCTCATGTCATTCCCCCCGTTAATGCGCCCCGAAGGGCGCGTTGTGTTTAAAGGTATCCAGCAATTCTGCTAGTGTAAGTTTCGACCCATTCTTTTTTAGTCCAACCTTCTTTGCAAGAGTAAGACTGGGGTCTGCCTGTGATATTGTAAGAAGGTTTGCCAAGCAGCTCGGTCAGTTCGGCATCGAAGTCATGCTCAACAACCTTCACTGCTTTCTCGCCAGTGACGTAAGACTCTGTAATGAAGATTCTCACTAGAACAGGGTAATCGTAGTCTTCTGGGTTTCTCGGCTCAATACATGTTTCGGTAACGTTCAGGCCGTTTTTTCTGTTTGTGATTTTTACGTTGTTCATTTTGTTTCTCCAGTTAAGGGATGCTTCGTGCTTCCCAATGACTACGAATTATATAGACCTCACCGTGATATACAAGCATTATTTTACAAATATATTAGATTAATTGCATGCTGTACGTTTTTTAACCAGCCTGTTGCTTTTTGTAGTACGCGATCCTTCTGCTCGTGACAAAGCCCATTACCTTAGCGTCAATCTCGGACACTGGGGTAACGTCAATCTGTCTGGGCCAGACCCCGAACTTCTGCTTGTACTGGTGCGCTGCCCACCCGTCCCTGTAGCCAGAATCCCTGCCGATCTTGGTGAAGTTACTTAGCCAGTGAGCCTTGTCTTCCTTGGTGAACTTTTTAATCTTGTCCAGCCGTGTAAGCATCGTGGCATCTGACTCTATCACCTCAGTGATGTGGATCTCGTAACCGCAGGCGCATTTCAGTCCCTGCATTATCCTGCCGCACTTCGGGCAGTCCCTGACAGCAGCTTCTTCCTTTTCTTTTTTCTTGACCTGATTTTCTTCCTTGTACTGCTTCTCGCTGGTGTCCAGTGCGTCAGGCTCCATGAGATGGGCAAAACCGAACCGTGCAGTGTTGCCTGCGTGATCCAGATAAATGGCGTATTCTTTTTCATCGTGGATTCTTTGGATTCTGCCTGCGCGTTGCTGGTAGGCAATTGCCGACTTTGTGGGGAAGCAGTCAATCAGGCATCTGGTCTGGGGCGAATCATAACCAACCCCGAGCAGCTTTGAGCAGGACAATATCTTAAACTCGCCGGCGTCATGCCCCTCATATAACGCTTTTCTGGTCTTTTCTTCGGTGTATCCACTGATATGACGTGCTGATATGCCGGCGGCCTCAAACATCTGGCAAAGATAATTACTGTGCTTAATGCTTGGGCAAAACGCTATTGTCTGACTGTTCTCACCGTGGGCAAGCCAGTTCTTTACAATGTCACCAACCAAAGCGTCATCAGATTCACTGGCCTTTGCTATATCGTCAGGGTGGAAATCGTAACCGCCAGTGGACAGCTTTTTCTTTCTCAGCCTTTTGACATCGATAGACTTGCCGCCATAGTAGTGGACAGGGGCAAGCATTCCCTTTTCCAGCAGCTCCTGTTGCGTGATGGGGATCACAAGATCATCCCAGATCAATCCCAGCCCCTTTGAATATGGCGTGGCTGACAGTCCGACAAAAGGAACCCCAGTAAAGTATTCCATCATCTCAACGGTAGACTTGTAGCTGGTGTGGCACTCATCAACAATTGCAAAGTCAAAGCCTGACTTTTTCCAGTCCCTGCGAGCCATTGTCTGGATGCTGGCAATCTGCACCTGCTTACTGGGATCAGTGAGCCAGTGATCAGCCTGCATCACCCCGTAGCTGATACCCCACTGGTCAAACGATTCCAGCGTCTGGTCGATCAGCTTTATCCTGTCGGCAAAGAACACGCACCGCTTACCCTTTGCCACCGCCTCACGCATCATGTAGGCCGCAGTGTGTGTCTTCCCGAATGAGCATGGCGCACAGAGCAGGGTCTTGCGATTTCCCGCCCTGAACGATTGCCTGACCATCTCTACTGCTTTTTCTTGGTGTGGCCTTAATTGCATATTCTTTTCCCCTTTAGTTGCTTTCGGCCCACTCACTTATGTGGTCAGCCAAAAGAACCTTCCACTCCTCCAGCGTCATGTGGTTCATGGCATATATCATAAGAGAGTCTGGCTCGTCCTTGGTTGCATTTTTCCAGTCCTTGAAACTGAAATAGAAATATCCTTCACCCTTTACAAACTCCAGCTCAGGGTCGATGGTGTCGATGTGCGCCTGTATTTTTTTAAGCGTTGCTCTCATTTTTGTTTCTCCGATTCTGGTCTGCGTCATTGCGTCCCAGTAAATGAATTAAACCACCCTTCTCTGATAAGGTACAAGCATTATTTTACAAATATATACATTTATTTTGCTTTAACGAATTTCAGGCAGTTCTTCCCCTTTTCCCCCGGAAGATCACCAGCGATAGCTACTAGCGTGATGTTCCGTCTGATCAGATCAAAGCCTTTCGGCTGGTACTCAGTATGCAGTCCAGCCTCTCGCTGAATCTGTCCCCCGCCATTGCGGATTGCTAACTTGGCTTGCCAGCGTGTCCCTTTCGGGCTTCCGGTTGCCTGTTGTCAGGGTAAGACAGAGCAGGTCATTTTGCTGGTTCGCTTTCGCCTCTCGGCAGTTGGTTGTTCAGGTGTCCACTCACCATAGCCAGAGTACGTCAGGCTTTGCCACACGGTCAGCGGTATATATAGATAAATTCGATTGAAGTGACACAAGATGTTGTGTTTAGGTCAGAAAGTTAGGATAATGCACCCATGTCGGGTTTCCTATTCTTTTTTCCAGTATGTTTCAATCGGAATTTAGGGCTGTCAACCCACCGACAAACTAATAATAGTCCCATTTAACTGGGAACACAAGAGTCCCCTTGGGCCGCCTGCAATGCAGGCACTGAAAGCTGGTCAGGATACTCCCTCCTGATCAGCTTTTTTTTGCTTCCAAACTCTCTCGCGCCCGATTGCTGGGTCAAAATATTGGCAAGTCTGGCAGTACCATCCCTGCCGAGTATTGTATTCTGGATTTATCACTTCACACGAATCAGCCCCGCACTCAGGGCATGACTTCCACCTCATTTCTTCTGACAACGCTTTATTCCTTTTCTTGATAATTTAATTATTCGCTTAAAATCTTCAATTGTATAATGCCGTGGTCGGTTATCGCTTTCTATCGCGTCAAGTTTTTCAACCCCAATCCTTTGCAACAGCCCTTTCCTGTATTCCACCACATTCCCGCTCAGATGTCGGTTACATTTTTTGCATTGCGCGTGAACATTATGGGTGTGAAATTCCAGCGGAGCGGAGCCTCTTGACCGGTAGTGACCAGCATCACAGTCGCTACCATGCCCTGACGTGCCGATATAAGCCCCACAAGAGACACAAGGCCTGCCACTATCCCTAACCCTTATGTACTCATTAAAAGCCCTCTGAGCGTCTCTCTGCCACTCTGAGCGGGTCTTCAGCTTTTCCTTGCGGGCTTTAGTCTCTTTTGCCTTCGCTTTTTTAGCAAATTGCTCGGCTTTCTTGCTTTTGGCATATGCAGCCAGATGTTCAACACTACAAAACGATTTCAAGCTAGAAACAATGGCATTACTTGCTGGTAGTTTCTTCCTGCACTCGGCACACCTGCGGGTTTCCATCATCCAACTCCCTGATTGCATCGTGATACGGTTTCACGAAGTTCTTGTAAAACAGCACTTCCAAAGAGACGAGTAGATTATATTGCTCTTTCAATTCTGCCCTACTCATGCCCTCCAGCCCATTGTGTAGCTGGTCTTTTGCGATATGCACCGCCTTCATCAAATCTTGTTCGATTTCCATAAGGTCTTCCTCAGTGTGGAACAAAAAGTAATTCAAAAGTATCAAAATCATTCAACTCACCGACAAAAGTATAGCGGCAGTCAACCTTTTCAACAAAGCCGTCAACTATATCGCCAGCCTTTATACTAAAGGTCTTTTGGCCTGACCAAAACTCTTGCTTGTCCATCCACCCAAGAAAGGTGACAAACTCAGGGGTGACGTAACTGAAAACGTACAGGTCGCTGTCCTGAGTCTTCTGTGAGTCAGGGATTCTGACCATGTAATTTTTTTTTGGCTCGCCAACGGACTTCTTGGACTTCACATCGACAGAATAATTAAAGATTTGAAAATCATGGTCAAACGAATCTTTAGCAACATACTTAAATGGTAGCCCAGCATCTAGCAAATAACGACCAAACGCCATCTCGCCAATCGTGCCAGTGTATTGACCAGCACCACCCTCCCGAATGGTGCTGTCGTTAAACTTCTTCCCCGTGGATTCTTTTTTGGCGTATTCGCGCCAGCGGTCTTCAATCTCCAGCTTCATAGCGCCTCCCTTTTGCCGCAGTGGACACACAAAATCGCTTCATCGTGCGCGTTGATTACGTGTAGGTTTTCGTGATAGCCCAGCCAGCACTTAATCTTTCTCAGCATTTCCCAACTCCCGGTCGATCATCATTTCACAGTAATGGATTGCTTTTCTCAAGTCATCCACGGGTGAGCCTTTAATTTTATATCGGACAATATACTTAACGGCATTCCCCTGAAGGAAATCAAGACCATTCTCCATAATAAAATCAATCGGCTGGATCGCCATTCGCGAATAATGATCGCCTGCGACCTGCTTCTGATTATCCCTCATGGCCTTGTCACCGCATCAAAGCCCTTACCCGAAACCTTGTAATGTTTTACCGGAACTTTGTAATCTTTTAAATGCCGCTCGGTAACTTTCTCAAGCATACCGCCATCACATAAATTAAACGCGATAGCAATCACCATGTCGCGTATGTGTGCCGCGTTTTTTGCATGGGGATAAAGATGACGAAAATGACGGACGTTTCGCTTTATATCTCTACTGCAAAAAGATGCCTCACCAAAAACGGCAACAATAGTTTCAAGCACTTTGAATGATTTGCTTTTTTTATAATCTTTGCCATCAGTCTCTGGAAATTCTAGCATCCACCTTGATGCAAGTATTCGTTTTGAAATATCTAAAGGTATCACTGCCTGCTCTGGCTCAATTACTACATCTTCAGCACCCACACCCAATATCTTGTGCAGAAGATACATAGCCTGACCTTCAGGTGTCCTGAAATTTTCTTTTGCCTGCTCCGCAAGTTTTTTTCCAATCTGTGATTTCTGTTCGATTGATATTTGCATAATTAACTCCCAGTTAGTTTATGGTTTATTTTCTTGTGTGGGCCACTCCACATGAGCATCAGAGCCAAATTTGCTCTGAAGGTGACGGTCTATGACCTTTGCTACTTCCATCATCTCCAGCGTGTTAAGGTCGGAGCTTGATTCTTTTTTATACATAGCTTCCTGAACCGGCTTCCAAACGTATTCCTTGATACTGTCCAGCGTCCACGGTATATCAACTTCTTTCTTGATCACCTTTTTCATGTCCAACCCAGCAGCGTTTAGCTTTTCAACCAGCACCCGCAACCACAGGTGCATGGCGCGGTTTTGTTGAGCTGTCCTTTGCTTACCAACTGTCCATCTGAACGTGATGTATTTTTTATTGGCATACAGCTGTTCAACGTGCTTGATAAATTCATCCTTTGTGAATTCTGAATTCACCACCCAGTGCTGACCGTAGTCTTCAATCGCCATCTACAAACTCCTGCACGGTTATGCCGAGTTCATCGCAGATCTTTACAGCAACGCTCAGGCGCATATCCTCCTGCTTTGTGTGATGGTAAAAATTCTGCGGAGTGATCCCCATTTTCTGGGCAATGTGCGCGTGCTTAACACCACGATTTTTTAGCACCTCTTTCAATCTTTTCCCGTAATTCATTTTTTGCTCCGGTGGAAAGCCCCCGAAGGGGCAGTCACAATTAAAATGGCACGTCAGAATCGTTAAAGTCTGCAGCCTGTTGCGCAGGCTTTGCCGCCATTGGCTCTTTTGCGTTGACAGAGAAAGTTAGCTTGGGTGCTTTCGGGTTTTCACCATTACCACGCCACGCGCTCACCCAATACTCTTTGCCATCGACATTGAGGCTCCCTGTAAAGTCGGGGTGTTTCTCGGTGGCTTTTTTCTCGTTAGTCCAGATTGAGCCACGGTTAGTATTATCATACTGTGTCATTTTCTATTTCCTCATGTTTCAGATAAGTTAATTGTTTGTACACCGCCCGGAGACTTTCGTTCCAAGCAGTCACCCAGATGGCTTTTACGCCATCATCTTCTTCCTCCCACGTTCGGTCAGAATTCTTTTCATAAACTGCGATTAACATTGATAGATTCATTGCGCCATCAAGTCCTTTGCAGATTTTTCAATAATTTCACAAGCTTTTGTGACCTCAACTTCCAGCTTGGCAATGAAGTCATCGTCACGCTCAACGCGCACCAGTAAAAGTGTGAAGTCAGGGTGATAGGCAAGAAAGTCTGCCCACTTCGCACCTGTGATCCACATCTGGCCCTGAACCTGCGCCACATATTTAGAAGGCAGCTTGTTGCCATCACGCAAGTAGCTGACCATTGTGTTAGCCATTGGACATTTAATTTCTAGTACGCCATCACCAGCACTTAGCAGGCCATCAGGCGATGCGCCGGCCTCCAGCGTGTCGTGTTTACAGAAGCCGATCTCTGACACCTTCTCGCCGGAAACCAGTTCGTAGACTTCGACAGCCAAAGGCTCAAGATCAATACCGCGCTGCATGGCTTCTGAGACAAAGGTGCTTGCCTGCTTGCCCGTGACCTTCTCAGCGATCAATTCGTTGATATAAGTGTTAGCGGTAGCCGCCGGCCTGCCAGTTGATGTGATCAGCTTGTTGAAGCTAGACGCGCTGGGACATCCCAGACGCGCCTGAAACCAACCTTCTGTTCTTTGCTCATGCTCAGTTACTCGCATCTGCCACCTCCATGCGCTGTAATTTTTTCTCAAGAATCGATAAGGCATTCTGGTACTGGCCTGCGGTCATTTCTGATAGAGATTTGATTTTGAAGTGGCGAGTGAACTGGTCGTAGTCAGTCTCGCTGGCCTCCATCAAGTCGACAAGATTATCAACCTGATCTTCGGTGAGTGGCTTGCGCAGCTCTTCTGCTTCTGCTTGTGGCAAATCCTGTCCCGCGAAAATGTACAAGCCCAATCCATGAATTCCTATGCACTTAACAAGCGCCCTCATCTTCGTATCAGATATTTGTCGTGCATTTGGATTGATTACTGCGTTGTTGCGGTTGTCCATGATCGCCTGAGGGAACTCAGGGGTATCCATGAAGCCGGAGCCAGTAGGAGCGCGGAAGAAACCTTTGAGGTAGCCACTGC
>WLWF01002603.1_pt1 | contig 12757 bp, 22 predicted proteins | sample 6718331 | NCBI WGS metagenome assembly WLWF01 (sample SAMN12718692, study PRJNA515312) | sponge metagenome | isolation source: marine sponge | host: Mycale hentscheli | place: New Zealand: South Island, Marlborough, Capsize Point | collected 2003-05-01
CTTTCTAAAACACATCACCCAGATAAAGGTGGTGATGAAAACACATTTAAAGAATTGTCTGAAGCTTATGACACATTAAGTGATGAAAATAAAAGACAAAAATATGATAACCCAAACCCTTTTAATGGTGGACACGGTGGACACGGTGGTGGTCCCAGCATGGATGATGTATTCAACCAATTTTTTGGTGGGAGAAATCCAAGACAACACAGACACCATCACAGAAAAGGTAGGGGGTTAAACATACCTTTAACTATTTCTTTAGAAGATGTATTTTTTAGCGAAACTAAAAAATTAAGATATAATAGAGAAATGAAATGTGGTACTTGCAATGGAAGTGGGGGTAACGCACCAACCTGCCATGTATGTAGTGGTCAAGGGTTTGTGGAAAAAATGGTGGGTAACACATTCTTTAGACAAGTCCAAAGGGAACAATGTCGCCAATGTAACGGTAGAGGTAAAATAGTGGTAGATGCGTGTAAAACATGTTCAGGAAAAGGAATGTTAACAACACCCAATACAATAGATTTTAAAATACCATCAAACCTAATGACGGGTCAAGTATATACATTTAGACGTTTGGGTGATGATATTGAAAATGGTGAAGCGGGAGACTTAAATATCCAAGTTGTTATTGCAAGACACCCTTTATTTAAATTAAAAGACAGGGATATAGTATATGAAGTTGATATACCTATTTTAGATATGTTACTTGGGACAGAATTAAAAATCCCTTACTTTACCGGTACCTTAATAGCTACAATACCACCATTAAGTGATATTACAAACGCATTCAATTTAAGGGGTAAAGGGGTAAATAACGATATGGGTAGAGGAGACTTAATAATACAACCAAAAGTTGTAATGCCTAAATCCATATCAGAGGAAGACATAAAAACCCTAACAAAACTTAAAGAGACGATTAGTTAAATAAAGAAATTATAAACCTAACTATAGTAAAGTACCCAATAATTAGTGGAATCCAAGCAAATATTATTAAAGTCCAACGTTCATATTTTCCAAGTTTACCCATAGAATCGTCCCAGGTTTTACTTAAAATTTCTGCTTTACGAGCTTCATTATGAGCACCAAAGTTTACATCATTACCCATTTTACTTAGTTGTTTTAAATACTTAGATGTTTTTTCTTTACAATTTTTACAAGCCATTAGTTTTTCTTTAAACATAAATAGTAAAATTTAACAAGTAAATAAAACTTGAAATACACACTAAAATATATTACTATTATATCATGGGAGAACAAACAACAATATTTGATATTATAGAGGCTGAAGAGTCTTTTAACTTTGAGGAAAACAAACAAAACCTTATAGATAATTTAGACACACTTAAAGAAATGTCGGTAGAGAAACAAACACTTTATAAAAAGTGGCAAGAAATGAATAAGGGTGGTAAGATGGAAAAGGTAAAAAATAAATTGTACAACTATCGAACAAATCTATGGGTGCCATCAGATATGGATGATGTAGAACTTACAATAAAACAAATTGAAGATTTAGAACCTTATGTTGTAATGGCAACACCAGGAAAAGGTGTTACTGAATGGGTAAACCATCGTAAACTTATCCACACAATGGAATGGGTTGCAAATCCTGGACGTAATATGAAATTTTGGGTAAGAGATAGGAAAACAGATAAAGTCCTTGGTTTGATATGTTTGGGGTCTGATGTTACAAGTATTAAAGTTAGAGACGCTTATATAGGTTGGGACAAAACTCATAAGTTTGACCAACACAAATTAAATAACACTGCTATAGCTACAACAATATGTTCTACACAACCAGGTGGGTATAATATGTTAATGGGTAAATTGGTAGCAGCATTAACTACTTGTAAGACAATCAGAGACGCGTGGGAAGAAAAATACGGAGATAAGTTAATCGCTGTAGGTACAACAGCACTATATGGAATTAACTCAATGTATAATGGGATGCCACATTTCAAAACAATGGGAGAAACATCAGGTAAAGTTAGGTTAAAACCCGATGATAGTGCATATCTACCATGGAACAAATGGTTAAAGGAGAATCACCCAGAAGAACACGCAAAAGCTATAAGTGCTACAGGACCTAAACAGAACATACTTAACAAAGTTTTTAAACATTGTGGGATAAAGGGGTCAACATACGACCACGGGTTCAAGAGAGGGGTCTATCTTGCAATGATGTATGATAATGGTTGTGAGTTCTTAAGAGGTGAGATAGAAGAAAAAGACTTAAAGATGAAAAAGAAATTTAAAGAAGATATCTCATATACGGATAAATGGTGGAAGAAAAAAGCAATTAGAAGATATAAAAGTATGTACGAACAAGACCGAATCAAACCAGAACAACTATTTTATTGGGATGTTATTGGGTTATCTTGGGAAGAAACACAGGAAAAATACATAAACGAAGTTGGAAGATGATGGAGAAAACATTACTAATAGCTTTATTTATTGTAGAAATTATAGCTTTTGCCTGGTTAATTTTAGAAGCAAAATCCTCAAGAAAACAAAGAGAGACTATACTAGAGGTAGAGAAACAAATCTTAAATTTAGAAAAAACAATAATATCAATGGAAAGAACCCTAATTAAGAAGGTAAACAAAATAAATAAAGAATTGATAAAAACAAAAAAATAATATGAAAGATAGTAATGTAGAGTCGGAGTGGGGAGTAATAGAATCCAATGAATTTAAAACGAACCCAAACCCCAATAGTAGGGTGTGGACCGTAGACAATTTTTATGAAAACCCAGATGAGGTTAGAAATTATGCCCTAAATCAAAACTATTGGGCTGATGGTCATGGTGGTGTTGGTTGGAGAACTAGAAAACAATTTATATTTGACGGTGTAAAAGAAAAAATTGAATCTGTAATGGGGGCCAAAATTACAAATTGGGCTGATGTTTATTCTATTTGTGGGGTATTTCAAGCTGGGTTTGGAGGAAAAGATGGTATACCACCTCAAGTTTATCATTGTGATTCCCAACAGTGGGCTGCTATGGTATTTTTAACACCAGATGCTCCTTTTGAAACGGGGACTAAAATTGTCGCGAATAAAAAATCAAAAATATATCATTCATCTCAAAGTGACAACGTTTTAGATTATTTTCCCCAACAGGAAACTTTTTGTGATGGAACTTTATATGAAGATGTTGATGTAATGGGGAATGTATACAATAGAATGGTTATTTTTGATGGTCGTGCCATCCACACTTCATGTGGGTATTTTGGTCATAGTATAGCTACAGGTAGGTTATGGCAAATGTTCTTTTTTGATGCAGATATTAATAAAAACAATACCAAATCTGACACACCAACAGATAAAATAGAAGTAGAAATACCTTCTAATTCTGAATTTGAAGATGGTAATTGGGGAGAGATTTTACCTTACATAGGTAAGGAGTATACAACCGCTGTTGAAACTGGTACATATTTAGGTGATACTACAAAATTTTTAATGAGACATTTTAATAAGATTCATACTATAGAATTAGATGAAGGGTTATTTAAAGTTGCAGAAAGAAGATTTAAAAATAATAAAAATGTGGTATGTCATTTAGGGGATAGTTCTAAGATTTTAGATGGTGGTTTAATTCATGAGTTAAATTTGTCTATAGAAGATAAAAAAGTATTTTTTTTCTTGGATGCTCATTGGAGTGGAGATGATAATGTTGATTGGGAAAATTCAGAATGGAAAGGAGGGTGGAGTTATGCAAGGGGAAGAAATACAGCCCACAGAGGTGACGATTTAATTCCTAACGCTGTTGAACAAGTTCCTTTAGAAGAAGAAATAATGCATATTTATAATAATTTTAAAAATGAGTGTTTAATATGTGTTGATGATTGGGATAAGATTGGAAGAGATGGGGTTGGGAAAATTAATGAGAAATTTATAGGAGAAGATTGGTCCAACATCAATTTTAATATTATCAAAAAACAGATTAAAGATAGATTAATGGAAGAACCTTTTGAAATTGGTAATAATAAATTATTAATAAAATTAAAGAAAATTTAAATACAAATAAAAATAATATGAGTAAAATTAAAAAAAGAACATTAAACGAACTAAGACAAGTTAAAGAATATGGAGCGGGAACAGCATACACATCTAGTAGTGTCTCGACCACAACAGACTACCCAAGAACTTTAAGTATTGAAAAGATTAAATCTTTGGTTGATACAATACCAAACGACATGGAGTTAGGTGAAAAAGTTAGAATGTTATTCTTCACCAACCCAAAAAGAAATGTTAAAGAAGATACTAATATATTTGGTAAAATTTCTGGGGATAGTTACAAATACCTCATAGAAAGTTACCAAACTAAAAAAGGTGAAGAATTTAATACGTGGTATGGTGGGTTAACAAGTGAAGAAAAGATTTTCATAACTAGCATGTTTGATTAAAAAAAAAGTCGTATATTTGTACTATGGAAAAACAAGAAAAATCAAACTGGGACACCTATGACTTCCAAGACTGGGTTGTTAGACACGTTAACCTTATCTTAGGTGGAAGAGAATTAGATTTATTTATGAAAAATAATTTTGGGTACAATGACTTAAAACTTTTTGGTAAATTAGAAGAAGCAGAAAATCTAAAAAGTATGTATCAGTCCCGTATGTTTGATAAAATAATTACCTTTGAGGGTAATTCAAAATGGACTAGTATTAATTTTTAAAAAATAAAATAAAATGGGTGGAAGTAGAATGATGGAAAAAAGAGGTCACCATATCTGTAAAATGGTGAATTACGAGGTAAGACAAAAAACAGCACAAGAAACAAGTAGAAAAGTGGGTGGTAATGTAGTGACTACACCTGGAAGTGTTGAGGTTATGATTTACAAAAGTAAGAATAAGATTGAAGGTGGTATGAAAGATGTAAAAGTTGCGGCACAAAAAATCTATGATATTCTTAAAAAAGAAGGTAGAGAAATGACAGTAAATAAAAAAATTATTAAAAAATATAATTTAGTGTAATATTTATTGTGTATGGAAGTAGATATACAGATTTACCTTAAAAGATTAAAAGATTTCTTCGAATCAGATGAAGAAGCAAGACGAGATATGTTTGGTAATTCCGCTATAGATATGAAACTTTTTTATAAAATGGTCGCTGATAAAGCGACCATTAACGCTAAAAAAAATGGTGACCCTATGTTGTCCGGTGACGAAATGTTGGAAATAGTAACAGATTTAGCATTTAACGAAATTCAAGAAGAACTAGACATACTAGACTATATCAAAAACCAAGAAAAAATACAAAAACTATTCATACACTCCAAAGACGGATTCCCCCCAATATGTCTTAATTAAAACCTACCACTGTATATTGACTATATTTTTAAGTTTGTTTAAATTTTCGTATGTCTAAAGATATTACAAATACAGAAAGAATAGCAAATGAATTATTAATAGAGAAGTATAGACCACTTATGATTGTTAAATTATCAAAACCGACCACACTAAGGGTGGGTGACTTACAAAAATTTGGTTTAGATATTAGTGATAAAAGTGGTTATGAAGTCTTATTATTCCCGGATGAAGAAGAAACTGATATTAAAATAGTTAGTGTGTGTGGTAGTGAATTTGAGGATATTGGGGAACTAAAAAGTTATATATATAGAAAATACGAAACAACCCTATTAAATAATTCACCATATAAAAAAGCAAAAGATTATATAAAATCAGATAAAAATGAGTAAGTACCCCACAAACGAAGAAATAATAGAGTTCAACAGAACAAAATCAGAAAAGGTAAATCACCCAAACCACTACGGTGGGGAGAATAACCCATATGAGGCTATTAAGGTTATTGAAGCTTGGGACTTGGGATTTAATTTAGGGAATACAGTAAAGTATATTTCTAGAGCGGGTAAAAAAATTAATACATTAGAAGACTTAGAAAAAGCAAGTTGGTATATAAACAGAGAAATAAATAAATTAAAAAATGAAAGGTAAAATTAGTACAGATAAAGGAACTATGGTAGTAGAGTTCTATGAAAAAGACGCACCAAATACAGTAAATAATTTTGTTAAATTAGCAAAAGAAGGGTTTTATAAAGACCTAAACTTTCATAGGGTAATTCCTGGGTTTGTAGCTCAAGGAGGTTGTCCTAATGGAACTGGTGCTGGTGGACCAGGATATAAGATAGACTGTGAATTAGACGGAGATAACCAATTTCACGATAGAGGGGTACTCTCAATGGCACACGCTGGTAGAAATACAGGTGGGTCACAGTTCTTTCTTGTACACACAAGAAATGCGACACAACACTTAGACCGTAATCACACCTGTTTTGGTAAGGTAGTAGAAGGGTTAGACGTTATAGAAAAAATACAACAAGGAGACAAGTTTAATGTAGAAATAGAAGGATAATGAAGACTAAACTATCTGATAATGTAGGCAACACCCCATTAATACCAATAACCATAGGTGGTTATACTGTTTGGGGGAAAGCTGAGTTTATGAATCCTAGTGGTTCTGTTAAAGATAGGATGGCCACTTTTATAATTAATAATGCTGAAAAAAATGGTTTAATTATTAAAGGAAGTACTTTATGTGAAGCTACTAGTGGTAATAGTGGGATTGCATTTGCGATGTTAGCTGCGGAAAGAGGGTATAAGATGGTTATAATTATGCCATCCAACATGTCCGAAGAACGTAAAAATATGTTTAGGTATTATGGAGCTGAATTAATTGAAGTTGATGACGGTAATTTTGATGGTGCAATAGAATTAAGAAATAAAATGTGTCAAGACAATAAATGGTTTAATTGCAACCAATTCCATAATCCATTAAATATACAAGCACACTACCAAACTACTGGGCCGGAATTCTATAATCAATATAAAGAACTTAAAAGTGAAAAGTCTATTCCCGCAGTTTTTGTGGCTGGTACCGGTACAGGTGGTACATTAATGGGTACTGATAAATTCTTAAAAGAAATGTGGCCCAATATAAAAACGGTAGCTATAGAACCAGCAGAAAGTGCTGTTATGTCTGGTTTTGAACCAGGATTACATGGAATACAAGGAATCGGTGATGGTAGTAAATTTTTGGTAGACATGGAAAAAGTTTCTGAAGTTAGGATGGTAAGTACTGAATGTGCTAAGGCTTGTGCTAGACATCTCGCAAAAAGGTATGGGTTATTTGTGGGGATAAGTGCAGCGGCAAATGTATTTGCGTCATTTCAGTGGTTAAGGGATAATGATGAAACACAGGCACTTACCATACTATGTGATAGGGGAGAGAGGTATTTTAGTTGTATGTAATGGAAAAAAAACCTGAAATTGTTGAAAAAGAATTGTGGGACCACTACTCGGAACTACCCAATCCTTCCTGGTATGAATATAAAGATAAAATGAAAAAAAAATATCCAGATAACGTAGTTTATAATGAAGATTCTGAAGAGTTTGACGCTAACTTAAAATCTTACCCTACTACAGTAGGTTCACAAAAGTTTGAACCTATAAATGTAGATAAATCAGACTCTATAAAAGCGGACAAATACTTCCAATCGAGATTAAATGAATTAAAGGACGAGTATAAAAGTTTAGTAGAGGAATATAACTGGACAAGTCTAGTGTACAAATCCACCTACAACTTCCAACCTATATTGGGAGAACACTATCACTTATATGAAAATAAAAATAAGGAACTATTCTTGAGTTTAATAGAACCCAACCAATGGGGTAAAATGTATATAGGAACATTTAAATTATTGAATAATGGTAAATGGGAAAAGGTATAGTTTATTTATAGAGTAAGTCGTTTATGATTATATTTATTGTAAACGACTTTTTTATGCGTATAATAATCACAGAAAATCAATACACCAAACTTATAGAACAAGTTGAGGTTAGGTGTGTACCTACTGGAGAAACAGAATTTAACGAGGTAGATGTTTCTTTTTATGATATGTTAAGAAATGGTGGGGTAGTAAATTATGGGGATTATGATTTAGATAAAACCCACCCAATATACGTCATTCAAAAAAAACTAGGGATAAGTAGAGATGGTTATTATGGTAAAGACATGTTGAAAACAATATCCAGTCAATTAAATATTGATTTATGTAAACAAATAAATAATAATATTCCATTAGGACCTAAAGGTTTAAAAAAATTAGGACTTTATGTGGACATCCCTAAAGATGATGAAGATTATATTTTAGCTTCTACTTTAGTTGGTGAAAATCAAAGAGCTGGAGAAAAAGAACTAAAAGCAATCCTATCCACAATAAAAAATAGAGCAGATAAATGTGGGTATAGTATGAAAGACTCTGTATTAAAAGGAAAACAATACTCTACTTGGAATTACTTTAATAGATTAGATAAAGAAGGGAAGTTTGAGGAGATATACAATCGAATAACTAACCAAAAAGTTAAAGGTTTTGATAAAATGTTGAAAATAGTTGAAAACTTTGGTGATGGAGACGTTATTAAAGTTAATCACTATGTTAACCCTAGTATAGTAGATTTAAGTACGGGCAGTACTAGAACTATTGCTAAATCTTATAACAACAATAAAAAGTCAGCGAAGAAAATAGGTGACCATATATTTTGGTGGGATAAAAGACATTCGTGTTAATCAAATAAGGAGATATTTATATAATATGAAAATCGAGATAACAGAAAAACAATTAGAATTTATTAATGAATCACTTTTAAATGAAGGTGGAATTAGGGACATTAATAAGTTAGCTCAAAGATACCCAAAAGCAGAAATATATTTTCACCAGGATTTAGATGGTGTGGTATCTGCATTAGGTATGAAAAACTATTTAGAAAAATACGGTATAGACGTTATCAACACTCACGTAATACAATATGGTGACAAAGAATTTTCAGTTAAAAAACCATCCGCTAGTGAGGATGTAATGCCAGTATTAGTAGATTTCGCACACGGTAAACCAATATTTAAAATACATACAGACCACCATGATTCACAAGCGGGTGTAGAAGATGATACAGCCACACAATTTAGAGGGGCCAGGTCTAACGTGGAAACTATTTCCCAAACCATAAGTCCTAGTGATATTTTTACTGATGAGGATATAATGATGATTAACACTGTAGATTCTGCGGATTACGCAAAACATGATATTGAACCAGAACAAGTAATGAACCTAATTAGGGATTTTGAGTCCGGTGACCAAACCTACGAAAAAAGATGGATGTTAGGTCTTCTAACTAATAAGTTATTACTAGCTTATAAAAACAAACCAGGATTCTTAGAACACCTAGTTATGAATTCCTCACCCTCATTAATGAATATATATCAAAATATAACATCCTACGCAAAAGAAAAAGGATTTGCCTCACCAGAAGAAATGGCACAAAATCAAGCTGGGTATATAAAATCACAAAAAGAAAGTAAAAATTTAAAGTTAGATGATAATATAATAGTACAATATGGTGGTGGTAGATTATTTAAACCAGGGTCGTATGATAGATACACACCATTTAAAATTTATCCTGATGCTGACTTTTTTGTGGTCGCATGGCCAATGGGCTTAGTACAAGCTTCATGTAATCCATTTAAAAAAGACAGAGCTCTTAAAGGAGTTAATCTAGGTGATATAGCTCAGGAAGTGTTAAAAGAAGTAGAACCACAACTTAAAAAACACCAAGTACCCGTTTCAGTAATTAAAAGAATAGGTGAAACTAAAGCAGAGGGAGAAAGTATAGGGTTTAAAACTTCGGACTTATTTGCTTTATATAAAGACCATTTACAAAATATGCCGTCTACAGATTCACAATATTATGATATGGCAGTTAATATAATTGACACTCCTTGGGGTGATTTAACTGAAAAACAAAAAGCTGTTTTAGATAAAATAACAGTTCCAGCATGGGATGTTATTCAGGCTAATAGTGGTGGTCATAAATGTATAACAAATATTAGTGGTCTTAATTTCTTTAGTAGGGCAACTAGACAACCAGAAGGTCCTTATAAGAAAAAATCGGACGCCAAACCAACAAGATATGTAGAGTTTGTAAAATGGGTACAAAAAGAAATGGTTAAAAAAATTAAAGAGAATATAAACGCTACTGAGTAAAGTTTAGGGTATCACCCTTACTTATAGAATACTTACCTGAAGGAACCTCAAGAACTCTATCACCAATCCCATAGTAAAAATCACAATTATTTTCCAAACAAGGTGGACAATCTAAATGAACTTTAGTAACTTTATCACCGATGATAAAAATAATATCTAAACGCATTAAACAATCTTTCATCCAGAAAGAACGTTCGGATATTTCCGGAAAAACAAATAACATCCCACCTACAAGAGTTTCCCTACCCATCATACCAGTACTAATAGCGTTAGGGGTTGACATAATCTCCAAAGGGAGTACTTTATTATCTAAATAAACATTCATATTATTATAAATATAAAATGACTAAGAAAACTAAAGAACACATACAAAAAGAAATTAGAGAAATACAAAAAATTCTCACAAGTTTAAAGTTGCATGACTATAAGAGTAAAGAAGAAGTACAAAAGCTGCAACAAAGACTAGATAAATTATTTAATCAAATTGAAAAATGACAAAAATTAAAACAAAAATTGAATACATCTGGTTAGATGGTAATAAACCAGAACAAACCTTAAGAAGTAAAACTAAAATTGTAGAGTTAAAAAGTACCATTACACTACCTAACCCAGATGATTTACCAGAGTGGTCATTCGATGGTAGCTCGACACAACAAGCTGCAGGTAACAATTCGGATTGTATATTAAGACCAGTTAGAGTTTATCCAGACCCACAAAGAGTAGGGTCATACCTAGCTTTATGTGAAGTCTTAGATGAAAAAGGTACTTCACATAGAACAAATGAAAGAGTTGGTTTAGAAGACTTAGACTTCCACAGACACCAAGAAGGATGGTGGTTTGGTTTTGAACAAGAGTACGTTTTAATGAAAGACGGTAAACCACTAGGATTCCCAAAAGAAGGTTATCCCGAACCACAAGGTAAATATTATTGTGGTGTGGGTACAGATAGGGTTATAGGTAGAGAAATTGTAGAACAACACTTAGACGCTTGTATGAACATAGGATTAGATATAACAGGTGTTAATGCAGAAGTAATGTTGGGTCAGTGGGAGTATCAATTATTTGGTAAAGGAGCTTTAAAGGTTTCCGATGATTTATGGGTTAGTAGATATCTTCTTCATAGAATTACAGAAAACCATGGCGTTACAGTTGACCTACACCCAAAACCAGTAGAGGGGGATTGGAATGGTTCCGGAATGCACGTAAACTTTTCAACCAAAGAAATGAGAGAAGTTGGTGGTAAAGACCTAATAGAAGGTATCTGTGATACTTTATCTTTTTACCATGAAGAACATATAAATAATTATGGTAGTGATAATGAAAAAAGATTAACAGGTTTACACGAAACACAATCTATAGAAAAATTTAGTTATGGTGTTTCTGATAGAGGTGCTAGTATTAGAATCCCGGTTTCTACGGTTCAAAATAACTGGAAAGGGTATGTGGAAGACAGAAGACCAGCTAGTAATGGTGACCCATATAAAATCACCAAAAGATTATTGGAAACTTTACAATTAAAACAAGAACTAGTAGAATAATTTAAAAATAATTATTATATTTGTACCATGAAAAGTCCTAATATTAAAAAAGACGTTAATTTTGTGTTAAAAGCACTTAATCATAGTGATAATAAGTACATACACTTTGATGGGTTAAAAAAATTAATAGAAAATTTTGAAAAAAAGTGGAGTGATTTATTAGGACCCGGAGTAACAGATTTTTATATTAACCTTTTAAATAAAAAATACAAAGATGGCATACAATATAGTAAAAGAAATGATAGACCCTAAGACAGGTTATAAGTCTTATATTTTATTAACAGACGGATTATCACAAATATGGGACTTAAAAAATGAAAAAGAAGCTGAGAGAATAGCCACAATGATGACACAAAACTCTGATAGTGGTTGGGTATATAAAGTTAGAAAAAGTTGTGGAAGAAATGAAAATAATTAAAACTAGTAAACACAAATATAAATTCGACAGAAGAAGAGCACTAGATTGTAAATTTGTCGAAAAAAGCAAAAGTAATCCTGGCTATCTCAAATACTTGGTAACTATAGGGGAAAAAGACGGTACAAAACACACCCAACCAGTCTACGGTAAAGATATGCAAGACGCATTATCTAGATTAATAAATAAGGAAATAACAGTTAAGGTTGAAAGGAAATTAGAGTCTAATACGGGATTCATATTCCTAGTATGGTTAATAATAATGGGAGGGCCAGCTATATTTTTAGGGACAATGAATACACCATGGATGTTAGTTTATACATTTGGTTCCCTTGTATTTTTAATGATAGTAGCTACCTGCTGGTATAATTATATTACAAAAGGAGAATAAAATGTTAGACCCTCTAGAAAAAAATGCAGCTTTTAGATTAGCTTACGAATTCATAATAAGTTCTATGGAAGAAGATAAAGTTTATGAAAATTTAGAATTCGTTAATAAAGACCTACCACACAAAACCATAGACAAATTGATTAACTTTTTTGAAAAAACAGAAGAGTACGAAAAATGTTCCAAACTCCAAAAAATAAAACACACAAGACTTTCTGATTATTCTAAATATAACTTGTAATTACTTTATATTTATAGTAGATGACTATGAATACGTTAAACGAACAGGTAAATAAAAGAGTTGTATATGAGGATGATAAATATGAACTCATATTACCTTATAATATTGCATC
>WLWF01002608.1_pt1 | contig 12730 bp, 10 predicted proteins | sample 6718331 | NCBI WGS metagenome assembly WLWF01 (sample SAMN12718692, study PRJNA515312) | sponge metagenome | isolation source: marine sponge | host: Mycale hentscheli | place: New Zealand: South Island, Marlborough, Capsize Point | collected 2003-05-01
ATAGGTTAAGATCAAACTTGTCTAGTTTTTCCTTATCGTATTCGTCAATAAGTCCACCAACGTAGTAACCACCAGTAACTGTATCCTCGGGGGTTAGCACGAACCCAGCTTTTCTTACACGAACAACTGGTCTCTGGTTCGATCCCAGTGGAAAAGTTGTATCAACTTCAATATATCTATGTTTATTTCGTAGTGGATCACCAGAACGAAGACTTTCGCCTGATGGTGAAGAGGATCTGATTTCCAGTACTGCCTGGCCACCAGTTACGTTTGGAATGACGTTCCAGGCGTGGGAATCAAAATCCCCTCCAGTAGTACCTGGAACAGAATCGTCAACACAAATAACCAGGTCACCTAGGTTGGGAACGGAAAGTAGTTCACCTTCCACTGGATACCATACGGTTGGATCTAAGACTACACCAGTTTCACCAACGACGAAGAAGTTACCTCTTTTTGTGATAGGTTCTCCAGTCGCTGTTGCACGTGAAGTATTAAACTCAGTAAAACCAGATCCATACTGAGTATCAGATACAATTACATCAATGAAAGTAAGATCAGAGTCAATCCTTACATCAAGTCTACCATCATTCTCATCGTAGTAAAAACCCTGTCCGGGGTACATGACACCGGCTCTACCGTCACTATAATTAGGAGCCGTACCAGGAATAGCTAGGTCAACGATGGAATCTTTAAGAGTCTCAAAACTTACAGAAACAACATCATCCTTATAGCTAGAATGAATAGTATCTTGTAATTGTACGACAAATAGGTCGGATTCCTTAAGCAGTTTTGCCATTGTTCAGTTCCTTAGATTGTTTCTAGTTTGTCAAGTACTTCGATATCAAATGTATGTTCGATTACTCTTCCGACACCATAAACGGTGTCAAAGTTTTCATCCAATACGGGCAGTTCATCAGACAGTATTGGACCGGGGGCCGAATCACCTATAAATCGATCAAAAAGTGGTTCCAAATCCCACTTACCTTCACGGTAAACAAATCTCTTAGTATTCTGGTGAAGTAGAACTACTTCACCCTCACTTGGATTGTCCTTAAAGGTCTTTGCCATGTCACTAGTTTATACAAATATATTTATAACTATCTATCTGTTAATGCGATCCAGCGATCAGTAAAGTCCCCAGGAGAAGTCGGCAGATTCCTATCACGAAAATAAACGTAGTGTTTAAAGGTATTTGTATCAATCCAAATAGAACCTTCATTGAAGGGCATTTCATCACCATTTATATCACGTGGTAACTCTGGGGGTTCTGGTCCGTCGTGCATAATGATGTTTGGTAATTTACGCATCTCTTCCATAATCGCCTTAAGGGCGGTACTGAAAAGTAGGTTTGCATCACTTTGTGTGATCAAATCACCATCCAACAAATCTACAATATCTTTAAAGTTTGGATTTGCGAAAATGGGATCTTTTAAGTCAATCTGTAATGAACCTGCATTCGACAATCTAGAATTGTCAGTAGCAAACGCCTTCTCAGCTTCAATTCTTTTACTTACATATACTCCTGTACCATTAGGCGAGGGTACTTTTACATCCGCGACAACATAATCACCGTCATTGAGTACGGATACGGATTCAAGTCCACTAATTTTTATTAAATTGTATTCCATGCCTAGAATCTATTTTTAAGTATTTAGAGTGAGTGGTTCCCCGTCTACACACTGAGTGCTGTTGGTCAGAATAAACCTATTACCAGCATCAGTTCCAGCAATAATAGGTATACCCTGGGCGTCAAGTAAGACGAGTGGAGCACATGGGTCAATGAACATTCTTACAACATCACCCTCACCGACTGCAACCATTCTGGTCCTAATCACTCTTCTGATTACATCTTCTTCTGTAGTGGTTTCTTCAACCATTGCTCTTTGTAGTGTATCAATACTGGAAGTCACAGAGTTTTTGTAGTACTTCGTTCTATTGACATACTGAATAGAGTCATGAAGGGTGAGATCGGTGAATTGAATGAATCCAGCTGGGTGAATAATCTCTCTGACGAACTCACCGAAGTCAACTTGTTGAATGGGTGAGGAGATGACATAAGAGAACCACTGATATCTGTAGGAGTCCTGGATGACAGCATACCGACGACTGACCATTGAGGTATCGTCGATGAATCTACCCGCAGGTGTAGAACTACCATTGACGACACATCTACAGTCGGCTTGTCCTTCGACCACCAGGTTACCTCTTGTCCCTGTCGTATTGTAGATCATCTCGTCTTCCTTGAATACACCCTCAACCTTGTTTAGTGTTAGAATCTGTCGATCGAAGTCATAGTCAATAACCTCACCAACGGCAAGATACTTGTATTCAGTTCCCTGGTAGATAATTTCACCCGGAACAAACGGAACTATAACAGTCTCCATGTCAATCAAATCCGCGACATCAAGCACAGGATTTTCTGGTAATGCACGAGATCCACCATCAGCAATATCTTCGTGTTCGATAAAAGCAGTTCCTCCATCAATCACCAATGAATCATACATGTAATAGTCAATTACATGACGGGTGTCGATCTTGATTTCTGGTTTTAGTGAACGGTCAGCAGAAATATTACGACCAGGATTGATAACCTTGACTGACTTAATCTTACCGATATTGTTTGTCGTACAGATGTACTTACCGTCCATCTCTACCAAGTATATTACAGGGTCAATGTAGTCGGCACCTGGTTTCGTGACATAGATGTATTTGACCCTTCCGTCGACTACGACCACATCAGCTTCGGCACCAGATCCACGGTTCTCAAAGTCTACAATTACAGCAGTTGGGTTGACATAACGAGCACCACCATTCAATACCTCTACCCCTGCAATCTGAGTGCCATTCTTGGTGATCTTAAACTCACCACGATCAATGAATCTCTTATACAGACCCAGACATTTTGGTAGATCGTTGTATCCGAAACCAGGTGAAGTCGTTGTGATCTCTAGTGGTTCACCCTGAGCATTTGGGTTCTGTGTTGAGTAGTATACGTCAGGATCATCAACACCATATAGTTCGTCAACATGAATATGAATCTCGGTGTCGGTGACTGCAGCAACTGGATATGTCCCACTGATATACAGTGAGTCACGAATAGTAATGTAGTCACCTTTCTTCAATAGGTGTGGTGTGTCTGTTGTAATTTTATACAGGAACTTGGTCGTGTGTACAACCTCTGTACCATCTTCAATAGGTTTAGGATCGTTTCTAAAACCACGAACCACCTCTAACTTCTTTCCACCGATCTTTTGGATCTTAACTTCCTCATGTGGTATGTAATCATCATATAGACTACCATTCTTGATCCTAACAACATCACCTGTCTCTAGGTGATCTACACTTTCAAACCACAGTGAAGACTGGTTGACAACTTCAGATAAAGTCTGAACATTTTGGATGTCAAACAATTTCTTCTTATTATCAAACCCTTGGTCACCTGGTTGTGGGATCAGTTCTGTTGTTGTAGTGACATCAGCGATGTTCTGACTACTGAACCCAGTTCCTGGTCTCTCTCCTTGGTCAAAGTCATAATAGGTATTAATATGAACAGTGGTATTGTCACTGCCAAATAAATCTAGTTCATTGTCCTCTACAATCGTAAAGTAGATTGGATCTCCTTTATCATCAAGGTTTCCTCTGAGATCCAGTCTCTGGTGATGTGAGTTGATGGTCGTTGTAATCTCACTACCACCAGCGTTCACTACACCTTTACCTTTAACCTCACTGACTACACCCTGTGCTCCTGCACCAGTTGTCCCTTTGTTATCAAAGAAGACCCTGTCTCCTATTGCAGTGTTAGTGGGTTTGGGGATCTCAATAATGATATCCTCAATCGTTCCCTCAAGAATCTCACCCATCTCCAGTTTGACACCATCACTGGTTGGTTCTAGGTATGGGTTTCTGAGTCTCTCAACCTTCTCGAAGTCGAATGTAATCGTGACACCATCAAGTTCATTCGGTTTATAGATCAGTGACTTGGGTAATGTGTCAATAGACTCCTGACTGATAATATTGATTGCTTGTGATATCGGTCTGTTGTTAAACGTCTTACCGATGATGTAAGGGAAAGCAGGTTGTCCAGCTTCATCAATCGTGATGAAGTAACAGTAGACTCCATCTGGGTATAGTTCGACTGGGAAGTCTGGTGTATTACAGATCTTACCGTTGTTCTCATCTAGTAGGTTGTTGGGGTAGATCTGACCTATACCTGGATTGTTGTCTTTAATAATTTCAATGAACTTATCCTTGTCTGTGTGTAAAAACAGGTCGTCTTCACCTGCCAAATATCCATCAATAGGATCGACTATGGAACCACTGATTTTATAGTAGTCTGGATCATAAGTAAAGTCCTGTACAAATGACCCCATCTGATAATCAGCGAGACTGGGTGGATTAAGACCCGGTAGTTTACCACCATCAGGTACTACAGATAATCTCGACTGTAGTATGTGATAAGCGGACTGTTGCCTTTCGATTCCACCAGACAAATCTTTGTTATTACCATATCCATATGGACCATATATGGGGTTACCATCAAATGCCCAACCTAAGATTGGTGAGTGTTGGGTTCCATCGTCTTCCAACTCCTCCCTGACCTTGATTGGATCACAGACATACCCATAAAATTTCTTGACAGTTCCTACTGGAGGTTCAAATAGGAATCCATTACCGGCATCAAACTGATAGTTATTACTGTAAGTAATCTCTGTGTATCTATTGATATCATATGACTCAACAATTGCTTCAATCTCTGCTCCAGAACCAACTGGAATGACTTCGACTCTTGTCTGTAGTTTGTTGTAGTCAATACCTGCATTGAGAATGGTGACCTGGCTGATAGATCCGTTTTCTACATCACATGACAGTAATCCACCCTTACCAACTCCAGTAGCATCAACAACTTTTAATGAAGGTATGTCATTATAATACTGACCACCCCTGACCAGATATGTTCTTGTGATTCGACCGAACTGATCAAAATCCAGTTCAATTACAGCACGTTCACCACTACTGATCCGTGCTCTGGGTGTGAAGTCAAAATTGTCATCAGATCCAGGTGTGACAGATATGACCTCACCATTTACAGGTGATAGTTCAATGTCGCCAGTGGCACTTGGTGTTACAACCAGTGTTGGGTTCTTGTAACCATATCCCTTGTTAATGATATTGTACTTTACAATACGACCTTGTGTAACTGTCTTTGGTGACTTGTTACTGTATGCCCTGACACCATCGACAAACACACCGATCTTATCAGTTCCCTTTGACTCAAAGATATACTTTCCTTCGGAAATGATGTTGTCCTTAATAGTCTCCCTTCTAGGAATAACAGATATAACCTGATCACTTACTAGTAGTGGACCAACTTTATCCTCTACGGGAATTGACAGATCTGAAGTAAAGTATCCAATCTTATAAGACGGAAACCCACTAGAAGAGACAAAGACATACTTCTCATCGTAGTAGACACCATCGGGACCATATGTTCTATCACCGACATAAGCAATCTCTTCTGGATCAGCAGACTGTTGTGTTGTCAGTCTATCATCGTAGTTCTCTAAGAATGTAAAGTGAACATCACCTGGTGTCAGTGTTGCTAGAATAGGTTCTCTGAAGTCAACCAGTCCAGGTCCATTAAGATGGATTGGTGTGTCCAGTTGATGTAAGAGTCCTGGGTCTTCTACAGATACCGACTCAACCAGACCAAGTGGCCAAGAACGACTTACGAACTCCTTACCTTCTTTATCAGTAATCCTCGTCTCGACATAATAAGGACCATAGACATTAGCACCTTTCTTGTGTCTGGCATTGACACCAATGTAACCTCTCTGACAGTTTAAGAATTGGTTAGGTGTTTTGTCTGTATAGAAGATTGCTTCTTCGTCAATGAAGATAACACCACGATTGGGGAAACCAAGTGTCGATTCTACTGTAACTGTTGTTGTATCTCTTCTCTCATCATTAGAATCACCAAATCCAGACAGATACAACTGTCTGGTAAGTCTGGTGTTTGGGTTAGCAATAAATTCACCTTCAAGATCTTCTTTACTCAGATAGATCTCGTACTGTGTCTCATCACCATACTGGTATGATACTGTGTAATCACTATATGTCTTAGCAAATACATCATCTTCAGTTGGACTATACTCCTCTCCTTCTTTGTTGATAGTGACTGTGCTATATGACTTCAGTTCTACAGTAGATCCAATGGTATTATCTGGGGTCGTCCAGTCTTCCTCTGGATCACACAAGATCTTAGGAATCGGTACAGTCCTGAGTAGTAAACCCTTGGTCCAAGTAGATTCTGAGGGTTTAATCATCCTGTCTCCAGGATAATGTACATCTACATCATTCTCATTGAATAAGATCTTAAAGAGAGCTTTGATACCTAACTTAGATCCCTTTGACTTGAAGAAGTCCTTGATGTTCTTCAGTAGTGTGTCTCTATTGACCTCAGGTACGACACGGGTGGAATCAATCTTATGAGCATATGTCTTGTGAATCTGATCCAGGATTGAAGTCAGGAACAGAACAGAGAGGTTATAAACAACAGAACCACTGTAGTGTTTTGCTGGTTCAGTCTTATGTCTATACACCCCGTCGTGTCTAAAGGTAGGCAGGATGGATGTACCAGAAGACCCACGTCTAAGGTCGTACAGGATGTTTCCTTCCCTTCTACGGTACAGAATGACCTCATCATCAATAAGGATGACTCCGTTCTCTTCTGGAAACCCATAACCATCGATGAGTTCAAGTTGGTCTACCTCTTCTGCATCAACAACCAACTCCTCTTCTTCGATCGTTATACCAGAATCGATTAGTGCCGCTTGGCCAAGTGGTCTTGCTGCTAATAGATCCTGTCCCTGTCCTGTCTGCAATGAACCTAATATAATATCTGTCTCGTTGACTTCACCGTGGGTGGTTAGAATTCCATAAGCGATGATTGGGTTTCTATAAGTATTGAAATCTTTGTAAGATAATAGGTTTTGAAGTAAATTCTCACTGAAACCGAGTCTCTCCTGGCTTTCACCAGAACGAGTCATGAAGTCTACAAAGTTTCTATGATTCTCCTGACTGTAAGAGTTATATTGACTTCCCTCAACAACAACATCAGGACTCCGAATCCACAGAGGTAGAGTGGTGTCAATTTGTGATGAAGGTGTTACGATTTCTAGTGTTTTCATCTCAGCTTCCTGTTATCTTTGTATCTACTGAAGCCTGAATGTTAGATCTTGACGGGTCTACTTGTAGGAACACTGATTCATCAGCAAATACATCCATCTCTTTTGGTGTTGCTCTAATCTGAATGATATTAGAGGCTTCAACCGTACTTACGATATTAATACCTAGTTTGAATCTATATCCAAGTTCAACAACACCACCTCTAGCAAATCCTTGAGTATCAATATAACCAAAGGACATCATGCCAAATGGTGTAATTTCTTGGTCATCACCTCGAACATCAACAACAACCAATTCATTGTACTTGTTTTGATAGAAGTTGACCCTGACCTTCTCATTAAACTCATTGATGTAGAAAGCGTATACATCAGAGACTAATCGTTCTGATGTCTCATTATCATCGGTCAAATAACGAATTGTCGTTGGATCGTTCTCAAAGTAGAATGTTCTGGGATCCAACTTACCTTCAATCTCTAATGTGAATCCAGTGGAGTGAATAACGGACCGATCATATTCAACCTTGATTTGTTGTCTAAAATCAACCTTGTAGGTTGCTGTTGTGCTAGGAACAATCGACAAGTCCTTTCTCATCGTAAATGATGTATTATTCCTCGTAATTGCTATATCAGCGTCATCAATGATTCCAACAATCTCAGAATACTTCAAAGCACCACCAAACTTTGGTGATGACGTAGATTGGTGATATTTGGTTAGTGCATCCAACACAGTTGCTCTGATTGAGGTATTATCCTTAATCGTCTTCTTTTCGTCATAGAAAACATGAGATTCGACCTCAACATAAAGAATATCGGGATCAGTGATGATAATATCGATTGAAGCAACTCTAAAGGGTTCTAGACTCTTCTTGATGTAGTTCTTGGTGATATTACTGAGTTTCTTACCTGTAGACGGTTTAATAACAATATAGACTCTTCCATATTCAGGAATCTCCTTAGTTTCGCCGCCATAGATGTATATGTCGTCCACAGGTGGAAATATACCCCTAATGATGGTATCGTAGTCTTCTGCAACAACAGCACGGTTCTGAGCAGAATATGAACGGGGAGCACGGTATTTAATCGAACTGATACTCTCAATATCCGCACCACCGAAAGTAGTAGCGACTGAAGTGACTTCTGGCAGTTCTACAAGTGAAATTCCATAAGTATCCATCACTTGACCGACAAACTTGAAATTACCTACATTTTGGATTCCATTTGCCAATGGCCCAGAAGAAACAAGGTATGTGACGAAGATTTTAGCACCATTTGCTGGTTTGTAACCAAATAGGTTATCACCAAAGATAAGTTCGGCAGAACCGTTAGAACTTTCTTCAATCCAGTATTTTCTACTCTCTTCAGTCAATAAAACCAGATTATCAGCCGGTGTGTAGAACGTTCTTAATTCTTCACTTGGATCTTCCTGTACTTCAACTCTGATTGTCTTAAAATCGATGTTCTTGTTGTCTAACAAGAATCTTTGTTCATAATTATTATTATCGACTTCAAATTCAGCTGTTAGATATACTCCTTCGTAAATCTCGACATCATTAAAGTATACAAGACCGTCATTCCTCACTGAAGCAGTTTGTTGGTCAATACAGTTAAACAGGAAGTTACCTTTTCCTCCAGAAGTCGAGAATGACATTCCTGGCTTCAATGTGATCGATTGTGGTAGTCCAGACGGGTAATCGTCGGTAGATAAGGTGAATTGGAAGTCAATAATTGTCTTAGCGGATCTTGCAGACACTGGAGTGTATCCAATGGACTTCGCTTGACTTACAACATTCTTTCTTACGACAGCAGACTCTAATGTGCTCTCATTGGCAACCATATTAGCAACATAAGCATTCAGTTGTTGCTGATATGCCAAAGTATCAAGAATCACCTGGATATTACTACCCTGAAAGTCCAAACCAGGAAATTGTTGTGTGGAATCCAGATACTCAATAAGAGCTTGTTTTATTTCCAGAAAGTCTGCTGTTGTAAGTTGTATTGGTCCCGCCAAGGTTCTACCCTACACTTTTGATTATTTATCGGGTTATCGTGTAGGTGTTAAGATATGGGTAAAGGTGAAAACTTCTTCATAACCAACTATTGTATAATTAACTTCTATTCGATATTCGTTCTGCTCTTCCTTTGGATCAACAATAACATTGTTGAGTTTGACACGTGGTTCGTTGTATCTGATCGATCTTTCAATTTCTTGTTCTAGTAAAGATGCGGTGCCAGGATCAATCACATCAAACATCAAATCCAAGATTTGTGAACCAAATGATGGCTGAAATGGTTTTTCTTCAGTCATAATCATAATACAGTTCTTCAACGAAGCATTAATTGCTCTTTCGTCTCTCAATACAGTGAGATCTCCCGTCAAAGGATGAGGGGAGAAAGCAAGTGATAAATCTACGAAATGTCTTCTTGGTTTAGTTACTTTGATCGCCATCAAACCATTCCTTGTTAAACTTCTTCTTGAGTTGGTTGATTCTGTACTGTTCTAGGTATTTGTCTGATTCTGGATTCGTAATCAAGACACGAGTGCCGAAATCTTCCTCCATAATCTCTTGAATAAAGTCTGAGTGAGGATTGTTAGACATAAAAAAGGAGGGGGTTACCCTCCTATTTATTAGTTACCCTGCCCACGACTTAGTTTCTTTCTGGGACGACTACCTCTTTTACAGGCTTTCGTTCGTGGACTATCTCCTTGGAAAGTTTTCTTCTTATGGGGTTTGATCTCAAGCTTTCCAAGTGAATTATAAAAGACGCTCATTATTCCTCAGTTGTTTTGGTAGTGGTTTTACGAGTGGTAGGCTTTTTGAACTCTTGACCACTTGCTTTAAGTGCCATATTCTCAACCTTATTAGTCAGCTTCTCTAGATTCTCGGTCAGATCAGCAATCTGTTTGGATTGATTCTTAATAACATTCTCTGCACCAACAACACGTTGGGCAATGGCCATCACTCTATCGATGACGACATCAATCTGTTCCTTGCCTCGTTGGCTGTTTATCATTGTTCCTGATTGTTCTCTGCTTGCGTATTGTCGCATAATAATTCCTCTAGTTTGTAAAGTCGATTGAATAACTCATCGAGAGCATCTGCAATATTTAGGTACTCATCCCGACCCGGGGGACGGTAGTAGAATTTAGGTGGTTTATCCAAAGTATTCCGAGGGGCGAGGAGCGTATCCATACCAGATTAGAGGAATCATTACATCCCTTGCAGCCTGAGGCCCGAATCGGTTATAGAGATGATAAAAATCCATAACTTTAGATTCAGGGATGGGGAATCTCTTGATATTGTCTAGATTTAAAAGGAGGACTTCATCCTTGACATCCTGAACGGACATACTAGGAGTGAAGTTCTCTGGAATTTGTACTGGCATAATTTATAATTTACTACTTCAATATTATAGTGGATAGTCAGTCAGTTGTCAATACTTCTTGGCTTTCTTCTTACTGCTACAGGAAGCTTCGTGTAGTTGATTGACGACATCATCTCTCCAACCTTCACTCATATTATTATACACCACTTCAGCAGACACTGGGTTGTTAGCAAACCCATTGTCCATTAGATACTGACAGATAGCTTCTTCAATAGTGACTTCTTGTGTTTCTTCAGCAATGGCTTGATCAAACATCTCCTCCATCTGTTCCATAGTGTACTCAGACAGGTCATAACCGTCATTGACAAGGTTCTCAATCCACTCGTTCATAGCCTTCTTCTTGTCCTTCTTACAGTCCTCACAGTCACATCCAGAAGAACACTTGGCTTCCTTCACGTCCTTCTTCTTCTGTAGGAATGCAGGAAGTTCCTTCTTACCGTCCTTCTTGTCATCCTTTTTGTCACTACCCTTTTCCTTATCCTTTACACCCTTCTTGAATGATTCTTCTTTGTCACCATCACCATCAACATCTAGGAAATCGGGCTTGGCTTTCTTTTTCTCAGCTAGTTGCTGAGTGTAATACTGTCGCTCACGTTCGTATAGATCGTCAATCGCGGCGAATCGGTTGTGCTGATATGGACCACTATTTAATGTAGACATTGTAGTAGAAGAAGGTTTATTTTTATTTATAGGGAAAGGGGGTTGACAATAGTCAAATCCCCCTGTACAATATGAGTGTCCGAATAAAGAAAGTAATAACTAGCTAATACTAATGATGCCACCCATTATTGAATGTAGTTCACATTGGTAATGAATCTGTACTGATGTATCTTCAGGAGCAACCAGAGTGATAAAACCATCGTTATAAGTTACACCCTCTGTGTATTCTGATGCTTTGTTAGCAGAGGTATAGAATTTGAAAGGATGACCTTCCAGTGAAGGGTGTTCAATACTGAATTCATATGTTTCACCAGCTAATACATTAATCGCTGCTTGTTGTACATCATCAATAAAGTACTTATTGGATCCACCTACATTTTCCACAGTGATAAAGAAAACTTTAGTTGGAGTGGATGAAAGCTCTACTATGCTAAAGGTGGTACTTGGAAGAGTACCAAATTGGAAAGAACTATATTCAGAGAATTTAGATTCTGCTGGTTTTTCATTCGTTGTGGAGTACTGTGTACGAGCAAAGTAGATTGAATTATCTTCTAGATCTGCAACAGCCAATTCAATTTGAGTAAATGGAGGAACGTTGACTTCAATAGGCGCTCCTCCGACAGCTTCATACTGTTCTGTATCTACAGGTTCGGTGGGAGGTACAGTTGGAGTAATGATTACATCTTCATTCTGAACTAAATTACCTTCTGTAAAGTCACCACTATAAGGTGAGATTTTGATAATATATTCATCAGGTCTAACTTCATAGATTGTACCGGTTCCATTTCCACCCAAATCAGTAATAGTGTCACCTACATTGAAGTTACTAAAGTCTGTGTTCTCATCGAAGGTTAATTCGATTGCAGGATCTGGAGTTGGTCCCACATCTGTTGTTGGGAACCGTCTTGTATCGCCAGGCCAAACGATTCTAACTACACCCTTGTTTCCTGGATTTCCATCCACGGACCAGGATCCTAGTCCACCACCACCAGGGGTTGCAGAGTTTGCACCGTAACCTTGACCGGGAATATATGAACCGGTTCCGCCGATCATATTAGGGCCAGAACCACCTTTACCGCTCTGTCCTTCACCAAATGGCATTGTGCCGCCGCCTGCTGCACCACCACTACCAGCTCCACCGGCACCACCGCCGCCGCCGCCACCGGTACCGTCCTGGCCTGGGTTTCCGTATCCATTACCGCCGTTACCGCCTCTACCAGAATATCCACCAGCTCCACCGGCACCGTTGGGTCCACCTGAAGCGGAACCGTTAGCACCGGTTCCGCCCATACCACCACCGTCTCCAGCAGTTTTGTTTCCTCCACTACCACCAACACCAGTGTTGCCACCAGAAACTGTGCCACCTCTACCACCAGCACCACCTACTGTGTTAGTGTTGATAAAATACGATGTTCCACCTAGGCCTCCTGCACCTCCGTAACCTTGACCTTTCGTTCCGCCTGCTCCAACTGAAACGGTGTAAGATTGTCCTGGGCTGACCG
>WLWF01002609.1_pt1 | contig 12726 bp, 29 predicted proteins | sample 6718331 | NCBI WGS metagenome assembly WLWF01 (sample SAMN12718692, study PRJNA515312) | sponge metagenome | isolation source: marine sponge | host: Mycale hentscheli | place: New Zealand: South Island, Marlborough, Capsize Point | collected 2003-05-01
TTGGCTCTGATACATCATATCCCTGGGAATGTGCAGCTCTCTGCACATCCTTTACACTCTTTAACTTCTTGATACTATTCAAATCATTATACTTTACCTCGTTGATATTCATTGAAATTACCCTATTTCACTTATTTATTTCCACATACACTCTCCACTGCATCACCAATAGTATCTGGCGATACACTGTCAGCAACAGCAAATGCCTCAATCTCATTTAATACTACTCCCTCACTAGCACCATTCAACTCATATACCTCCGCAATTGCTCTCGCACGGTTAGTTCCAATCGTTCCTTGAATAAAATCATTATACTCATCTGGTTCATTAAAGAAATCACTTAATACTCCATCTCCTAACTCTCCTCCAACACAGTCCTGTAATACATGATGTGCCTCATGCCTCAATGTATCATAATCATTGGCAGTCCATACTACCTCATCTCCACTCCACTTCGCATTGTCCTGACATACAATCAATAACTTATTCCTTGATACATACATCCCATTCGCATCCCTCTCCTGACATATAGGATCATTGATTGATACTGTAATACCAACACTCTCTAATGTTGATACTAACTCACGATGTGCACGCTCCTCCTCATCAGCCCTTACTCCTGGTGCAATGATGGTGGATACTAATGCCACACCCAATACTGTCTTGATAATGTTCATAATGTTGATAAAATAATGTTGATTAGTAAAACCTTACACCAGTGTACGAGCAAGGCGAAGTGTGGAGTTTTGTATTTGATGAATTCGTGCCCTACTAACACCAAACACCTGCCCTACCTCGTCAAGTGTCATCTCATTCTCACCACATAACCCATACCTCATTGTGAGAATACGAAAGTCACGTGGTGATACAAGTGACTGCAACTTAGTAAGAATAATGTCTGCATCAACATAGGTATCAAACTCTTCAGTCCTATCCTCTCCCTGCAAGTCTTCCAACTCTGCATCATCACCAACACTAGTGTTCAGTGATACATTAGTGCGAACACTTTCCATAATCTTCTCTGCATTTGAGTTTAACTCTCGTATCTCATCCATTGATGGTGTACGTCCAAGAGTAAGAGTAAGTTCCTCAACCTTCTTCTTCAATGATTGTGCTGCATCAGTAACGTGGATAGGAACACGTACTGACTGTCCATGGTTCTGATAATAACGCTGGATGTAAGCACGAATCCAGTTATAACAATATGTACCTAAACGATAACCCTTGGTTTCATCAAACTTCTTGATGCCATGCAATAACCCTGCTACTCCCTCCTGATACAAGTCATCATATGCCACACTGGCATTCTTCAATGGAAACTTACTTACTAACTTATGTACTAACCCTACATTACATAAGACAATCTTATCCAATACCTTCTTATTATTAGTTTCCTTATACTCACGAATCAACTCGATCTCTTCAACATGGGTGAGGCGAGGTGGCTTAGACAAATAGTTTCTCCAGTGGTGTTTGTTTATTATACAACTGATAGGGTCAGTTGCCAACCCCTTGTTATCATACCTTCACATAAGAACGTGAGGTGGACTGATACATCTCAGGAGTGATGGAGTCATACAAGTCATCAATGTTATCTACATCATACTCATAGGTTTCAGATGATTCAACAAGAATACAGTTGGTGTCATCAGACTCAATCAGATTCCAATACTGATAATAGTTGGTGAATACACGGTTGAAGTATGCCTCAGGTGAACGAACCTCACAGTCTGAGTAGACACGGGTACGAAACTTGATTTGTGATGCCATTGTGGTTTCCCTTGGTTGTTACTCTCTTATTCTAAAGCAGAACTGACCCCAGTGGGGGGTTCTGTTGTAAAGCGTTACACTTCAAACATTTGTTCAAATAATGAATTCTCTTCAAACAATAAGAAATCCTTATAATCCCTGTTTACTTGCCTGATGCTCTGTTCCACTGCCAGTTGCTCAGTACGTAACCACGCCAACTTAGTGCGTAAGTCCTGTAGTTGCTTGTTCCTTTCAGTAATGGTCATCAGTTGTTCTCCTCATCCATGATACGATGTGCTTCTGCTTCAATGGCGTCCTCATCAATAAGACCCTCCATCATTAAGTCATTACAAATGTCAAGGAATGTCTCTTCCTCCTCTCGTGCCCTCCTCTGATTGTTGATGTCCTCCAGTGCCTGCTCAATATCAAAGATTTCTCCTGACATGTCCTGAATTTCGTCCCACATGGTGTGTCTCCCTTGTTTACCTCTTTATTATAACCCCTCACAGGGCCCTTGTGGGGGTTTTGTTGTGAAACTTTACCAAGTGTCAGTCAATGGTATCTTGCGTAAACCCAACCAGTGCAAATGTATTTCTCTCCTTGCAATAATGGTGCTCCTCTGTGTCCCATACTCCAAGTAGCAGGAAACAATAATAATGTGCCAGTTTTAGGTTGAATACGCTCACCTGTAATAAACTCAGTGTAACCATCATACTCTTCAGGCACATCATTCAGATACCAAATAAAGGTAAGCCAACGCCAGTTGCCATCAGGTAACACATGTGCATCATTATGCCAAACATAACCCACCTTACCTGGCAGTGTTTTTTGTATCTGATATCCTCTATCTTCAGAGTTTATAGGACAGAAGTTGCACTTGTCTGGTCCACACAATGCCTCATGATATCTTGGAACATAGTTATAGAGACTCTTATAAAGAACCTCATCCTCCTTGCTCCAGTTGTTATCTCCACTTAAACACTCAAATATGTTTAAGTCAAGGCTATTCTTGATATTAGTATCAACACCAGTGAACATTGCCCCCTGTTCAACTCTTGTGTCATTGTTAAACCTATCTATCACATGTTCACAGAACTCAGGTGTTAGAGCATTCTCATAAGAGATAATAGTTTTATTATGACTCATAGTTTACAAACTGGAGGGTTTACTGGTTCCCTTTGGATACACCTGTATAAGTGTCCCATCTAAAATAAACTCATCTTCACAGTAAGAGGTGGAGATACCAACCTCCTCACTATATGCCACTATTTCTAACCAATAACATTCCCATTCTAGTTCATCCATCACGCCTTGCCTCCAAGTACATACAGATTTATGTCATTTGCCAGCACACTGTAAGCAGCAACCCTATCCCACTCCCTGTCACCCACATTCTGAGTGGTGAGAATCACCTCTTCACTGATAACATAAGTTTGAAGAGCGTGGACAATGCGACGCCAGTCCTCTTGACTGAAACTGGCAACAAATTGGTCAACAGACACTGAATTCACAGACATTACTAAACTCCTTGTTTGTTTTGTAGTTATCATAACCATAACTGTTACTCATCACACGACATTGATGAATGTTGTAATCATTTGTTGCATGGAGGTGACCATGACACCAGTTGACAATGTGGGGGTGACTCTTGATGAGTTGTGACATGTCAGTGTAATAAGCACCTTCTGACTCAAATGGTGTCTGAACTGACTGTTGGGATGGTGCATGGTGTGTAATCATCACCACATCACCCCTCAGAGACCCTACACACCTGTCAAACCACTCTGTTGACTCCTTATGCCTAATGAGGATGTCAGAGGGTGTGAGGGGGTTATTCTGGTTCTTAATGAAGTTGTAGTCATTCATGGTCCTGTGACATGTGTCCATCACACTGGCATTCATATTACCAAAGTTAGACCACATTGTACCTCCAACAAAGTGCACACCATTATAATACTCACTATTGTCATCTAACAATGTAATGTTCTTGTAATCATACAAAAAGTCCATCAGTACAACAGGAGTGCCAACAATGCAACCATCATAGTACTCATGATTTCCCATCACATAAAAAACCTTATCATAACCTTCACTACAACGCTTGAGGAAGTCCTCATACGCCTTACCATCAGGTGTACCAAGAGTGCTTACAACACCAATGTCACCTGCTAAAATCAGAACCTCACCTATTCCTGGGTCAACAATATTCCAATTGTTTTCCCAGAACTCACAATGAAGGTCTGACATCAACCTAACTTTCATGCTAACCTATTCATTTCCTTATTCAATATAACATATGTGTCACCTCCAGTCAACACATAGTACTTGTCTTCTTTACAATAACCTGCTGTACGACACTCATGACTTAGATGAGTGGCATAAAACATATAACAGTCAGGACCAATTTTTATTGGTGATATACTGTTATCATAAGTCAGGTTATAATTATCACACATTTGTGTTAGTGTGTCAATCATTTAGTCTTGCTCCTTTCATTGATTCAATTTTTGCGACAGCCAGTGCCTCAACACATAACCATGCTAATTCACCTGAAACCATGTAATTATCACAGAAGAACTCAAGTGAGTCCTCAATCAGTTCACGTAGGTCCTGGTGGGTGTCCACATCCATTTGGTATCTCATAATAAGTTGATTAGTGTGTTTTCTGGTGTGTTAATAACAGTATAAGAGCTCAGGGACTTAAGGTCAATGAGTGTTCCTACTGATTTGATGCGTGGTGTTTTCCAGTTGCGTGCTGGATACACCTTACCTGACTTGATAAAACAATGAACAGTTCTTACTGGTTCATTGGTGTAAGTAAACACATCAGGGTGAAGCAACCACACTCTGATAATAAGAGATGAAACTTGCTCCACTTTATAACTAAAACCCTCTGGAGGGGAAGGCAATGATGCCTCCACATCTTGAAGGGTTACTTTCTTAGACTTAGTTGCCATCAGGTGAAACGCTTAACCAGTGACAACAACTCTTCACGCGTGTGGACTTCAAAGGTCTGAATCAACTGCTCAAACTGATGATAAATCACCAAACCAAAGTCTCCCTTCTCATCAGACAATGGGACATAACGCAGTTGTGGGGTGAGTTGGATGCCTTTCATAATAATGTGTTGTGTTTGTGTCACCTGTATATCATAACAGAAAAGGACCCTGTTTTGGGGTCCTTGTTGCACTTCTTAAAGTGTTTGTTCTTGAGGTGTTGGAGGGACTGGCGTCTGGCCTTCAGTTTTCCTTTGCAAACTCCTCTTCCTTTCTTATCCTTACCTGAGTGGTGTTGCCAGTTCTTAATGTTCATAAGTTCCCTTTGTGTGTGACACTACAAGTGTAACATCAAATTAGTTGGTTGTAAAGCTTGACTTATTTAGAGTGATGTGTTATGGTATTCCTGTGAGTTATCCGTAACCCACACTAAATAAACTCGTTATCTCATTCTAATCATGACGACTTACGACTTCACTATCTCTGATCTAGAGAAGTTTGCTGAACACATGGGGTTTGATGGGTTAGATACTGATGTCTTTTATGAGTCATACTATAATATGACTGATGAATCAGATGATTACGAGGCACAATGGGATGAATCAATGGAGTTACACTGGTGATGAAAGTATTACTTGAGCGTTTTCCTTACAGGTTCTGTGAAGAACCAGACAGAGGTTACATTCAAAAGTATAACCTACTAACCAAACGTTGGTTTCACTTATATGAATGTGACTGTGAGTTACAACTATCCACTGCAATGGGTGACATTAACTACGTTAAATGGTTGGACCCAGAGGGTGGACCAATCAATGTAAACAATGCTGTCTCAAACCCTTACAATAAATAGTATAGTTACATTTTAATTATGAATCAAATTTGTACAATGAGATTTGACCCTGACACAAGGGCAGTTCTTGTCAAACACCTTATGAACGCGATGGTTGAGGTATCAGGCAAACTGATGGCTGGAGACTATTCAGATGAAAACCTGATCGCCTTTGATGAACTAACACAACTGGTCAAAGGTGTTGTTATGATTAAACCTAATGAAGTAGAGTCACCAGAGGAGGAACAACCCAATGAATGAGGCACCAAGGCGGGTTGCCAACAAACAACAGTTGGAGAAACTAATCATGGACATCACGAGCCACGACTTAAACTTGCAAATGCAACAACTGATTTCTGATTACAAGAAAACAGGAGATGAGCATTACAAGATTGATGCCGAATACCTCAGAAGTGAATTTGATACCTGGTGGGATGATGAAGTATCCACCTTCGCGCCCCCTGCAGCTGTATGATCATTGAGATAGTTTATGACTATCGCGTTGATGTAAAGAGTCCACCTCTTATGAGTTGGACTTATTTTTATGTCAATAGCGAAGATAAAGATAAATCAATTGCCAAAGGTAAGACTTATTTCAAGAGGTTCTGTAAAGAACATGGGTGGGTTGGTAAAGCAAAGATTGTGAATGTTGATGTTATTGGCAAACACGATAAACTCCCAACCTTCATAACAGTACCAGAACCAGAACTACCAAATAAACCCAATGTCAAGTCAAACACAAAGAGAACTCGCACAGGTGTGCGACAAAGTAAAAGAACTACTGCTACAAAAGAACCTAAAGTACGGGGACTCAGCACTAAACCCAGTAAGGGTGATGAGTCAAGCAGGACCAGTGGATCAGATTCTAGTAAGAATCGACGACAAACTAAACAGAATCAAAAAGGGAGCAGGACTACTCGCAAGTGATGAAGATGTCGTGTTAGACCTGATTGGGTACTTTGTATTGCTCAAAGTTGCCCTTGACAGGGAATGCACTGACAGTTATAATGAAACCAACCCAACCCCATAATATGTACCTGTCTCAAGAAACAATACAAACACTGAAGAACTTCAGTACCATCAACCAGTCCATCCTTATTAAGGCTGGTAAGAACCTTAGGTCAATGAGTGTGATGAAAAACATTCTGGTTGAGGCTGAGATTCAAGAGACATTTGATCGTGATGTAGCCATCTATGACCTCAATCAGTTCCTGAACTGTTTGTCTCTCATTCCTGGTGCTGAGGTGAAGTTGGATGACAACTCCATCATTATTACTGATGACACTAACAGCATTGATTATCGTTACTCTGACCCATCAGTCATTGCTTCACCACCAGATAAAGAACTAAAACTGCCATCTGAGGATGTGTGTGTTGTTCTTACTGAAGAACACCTGGACACAGTAAAGAAAGCTGCTGCTGTCCTTCAGATCCCTGATGTCACATTACTGGGTGATGGTGAGACCATTTATCTCACTGTTCGTGACAAGAAGAACTCAGGTTCTAATTCTTATCGCATTGCTGTTGGTGAAGCAGACAGTGTGTTCCAGTTTAATTTGAAGGTGGAGAACCTCAAACTCATCACTGGTGACTATGATGTTATCATTTCAAGTAAGAACCTTGCACGATTTGAGAACCACTCACGTCCCATTGTCTATTACATTGCCCTTGAACCTGACTCTGTTTACGAATCTTGATTATGACCCACAAAGAGATTAATATGCAAAACCTTGCAACCACTCTCAAGAAACTACTGGATGACCCTGAAGTAACATCAGAGGAGTTGTATGAACTCATCCTCCTCACTGTAGGTGAGAACATCAACACTCATCGTGATGCAATGGACAGAGCCAAGACACTAAGAGATAAACTTATGTCTGATAATGGTGTGAGTGGATTCAGACCATTTACATCTGACACCATCTCATTTGGGTCTGCAGCTTCAAACTACTCCAAGGATTACATTAACTTTACTGATGACAACTTAGACCATAGTTATCATTATTTTCAACATGATAGAAACAAATGAAACTAGTTAAGTTTAGGGCATTTGAGGGTTATGGAGAGGGTTATGTCCTCTCTTTTGGTGTTTCAAAGAGAATATCACTCATTGAAATTGAGGTGGAGAAGAGTGTAATGGAGAGTTACACTCTCCTTATGCAAATAGGTGTTACATCATTGTTCTATCTGGGTTTATCTTTGGCACGTTATGGTGTATCATTATCAGTAATAACCAAAAACTATGAGTTCTGAGAAATACCTATTTGTAGAGAAATACGCTCCCACTTCTGTGCAAGAGTGTATCCTCCCCAAACAACTGAAAACCACATTCCAGGAGTATGTCAATGAAAAAACATTTCCCAACCTTATCCTTGCTGGTCCAGCTGGTGTTGGGAAAACCTCACTTGCCAAAGCCCTCTGTGATGAAATTGGTGCTGATCTCCTCTTCGTCAATGCTTCTCTTGATAGGGGTATTAGTGATGTCAGGACAACCGTATCCCAATTTGCCAGTTGTTCCTCAATGTTTGGAGGGATCAAAGTCGTCCTGCTAGATGAGGCAGACAACTTAACTCAAGACTCACAGAAAGCACTCAGAGCACTCATTGAGGAGTTCCAGAATCACTGTAGGTTCATCCTCACCTGTAACTATCCACACAACCTTATTGATGCAATTCATTCTCGTTGTAGTGTTGTTGATTTCCATGTTCGAGACCCTAGGGTTCTCACACCACTTTGTGGTGAGTTCTTCAAACACTGCACCACCATCCTCAAGTCTAACAACATCAAGTTTGATGACAAGGTGTTGGCAAAGTACATCATGTCCATGGCTCCAGACTGGAGAGGTATACTCAACAACCTTCAGGGTAGCACCAAGACTGGAGAACTGACTGCTGATGTCTTACACGAGACACCAGAGGCTCTTGCTGAGGCGATGAAGGCTAAGAACTGGACTGCCGTAAGGGATTGGGTGTTTGAACACTCTTACATCCACCCCAAGCAACTAGAGAAGTCCATCTACAGTGTGTTGGAATCCAAACTGAATGATGGGTCAAAACCAGTCGCAGTTATACTTTTTGGTCAGTACTCACATAAAATAATGCAGGGTGCAGACCCTTCCATTACCTTGTTAGCACTATGTACAGAAATCATGACCGAAGTCTCATGGAAGTAGACTGGCGTTACAGTCCAGAGAAGATGCAACTAAGACGCCAATGTCTTAACCTTCTCCTCAGAACATATGGTGCTCATCTCAAGGCAGATGGGTCACCAGAACACTCACCTCAGTTCATCTATGAGTGTGCACACGACTGGATTTCACAAGGAAATCCATCACCTGAAGGTATCATTCAATTCTTTGAAACAAATTATTATGAGTGAAAACTGGAGAGTGGAGATGGAGAGATTCACCTCCAACAAACATCAAATCAAGTTGTTGCGTGAAGGTCCTAAGTCCTGGTCACAAGCAATGATGTTACAGGCACTTAAGGTTAAGTACAATAAGATTATGCACATTGATGAGTAAAACTTCTCCCTTTGATCTAGTCAAATCAATCAACAACAAGACACACACCTATGACCTAAGTGGTTATGTGCCCTTTCTAACCAACAGGGCATTTGCTATGCATCTTGATACTGTGTTACTTGCAGAAGAGATGAATCAGTACCATCAGTTATCACCACAACTACAGTATGACTTCTACTTCCACGCTGTGAGACAAGGGAGACGTTTTGGTTTCCCTCATAAACCTGAAGAGCATCAACACCTTGATGTGGTGATGGAATACTTTAGTTACTCAAGACAGAAAGCAATTGAAGCATTGAGGTTACTGTCACTCAGTGACATTACAGAGATGGTACAATCTCTTGACAAAGGTGGCAATACTAAATAACAGGGAAATACTTATGTAACAATTGTTATGGATTGGACTGCTGACTCTTTGGTGGAGGTGACGTTACGCTCTCCAGATGATTTTTTGAAGTGTCGTGAGACTCTTACCCGCATTGGTGTAGCTTCACGCACTGAGAACAAACTCTATCAGTCCTGTCACATCCTACACAAACAAGGTAAGTATTACATTGTGCATTTCAAGGAGTTATTTCTTCTTGATGGCAAACACTCAGACTTCTCTGATAACGACTTGCAGAGAAGAAACAGAATCACTAAACTGTTGGCAGACTGGGGACTGGTTGATGTTGTGAACGCTGAGATGATTACTGAAATATCATCTGTCTCACAAATCAAGATCCTTCCTCATAAAGAGAAAGCAAACTGGGAGTTGATTCCAAAGTATTCCATTGGCAGTAAAAAGGACTAGTTATGCAACGTTACGCAAGTATGAGAGATGCTTATGATAGCATCTACACCAAAGCACCAGACACAACCATCACAGAAGCATTGACACTCTTGCATCAAAAGGGTATCATTACTGAAGAAGAAGTTCAGTCTCTAATGGAAAGAGGAAAAGTCAGTCCAGCATTACAGAAAGACTTAGATAAAATGAGTCAACAACTCAAGGTGTCTAACGCACCAAGAGTGAAACCACCTAATGCACCATCCAAGCCATTGGGTGATAAGAAGGTGCCTGGTATGTTTGACCATAGCAAGAAGAACGACTAGTAGGGTTATCCCCATTTACTAAAACTGAATAACTCTTATAATTAAGGTGTGGATGCTTCGGGTCCACATCTTTCTTGCTTTTAGGAGAACCAAATGAATAACCTTGCACGTTGGGAGACGCATTATGCTCCCGTGTCTGTTGGATTAGAGGATATGTTTAAACGCTTGGATGCGTTTAGTGATTCAACATCAAACAATTATCCTCCATATGATCTATTAAAACTGGATGACGAACGACAAGTCCTGTCTCTTGCCCTTGCTGGGTTAAGTAAAGATGACATTGAGGTAAGTGTCGAACAAAAAGTCCTTAATATTAAAGTCACTAAGACGTCTGAACCAGTTGGTACATATGTCTACAAAGGGATTGCACGTCGATCTTTTAGTAGAAACTGGCAACTGTCTGAACAGACAGTGGTGGATGATGTAACATTCACTAATGGGATTCTGAGTGTTACCCTGAGAAGGGAAGTGCCAGAGGAACAGAAGAGAAAGGTCCTTCCAATCTCACAATAAATAAACACATCAGGCAACCTCTGTTATAATGAGGTTGCCTATTTTATTCACACAACAAAGAACATGGCAATTAAAGTATTGGTAACCGCGATTGGGCAACAGATTGTTGCTGATGTAAAGCAGGTTGAAAACAAAGACACTAAGGAGTTGGTGGGATATTGGCTGGAGAATCCACGGGTTGTCAGTTATGTGCCATCTTCTGACCCTGAGAACACAGGAATCTCTGTAAGGTTTGGTTCTTACTGTGCTGTCTCTGATGAGAATGCATTCTCACTGGCTAAGGATCACGTTGTTGCTATCCTTGAGCCTCGTGATGATGTGCATGAAGCATACACATCCAACACTGTCCCCGTAACTACAGAAGAGACCACTGATGAACCTGTCACTGATACTGTTGAAGCAGGGACTGACGCTGATAGCGCAGACTGATGAGATGGACTATGAGCCCAAGGTTCATATGTTTCAACCATACACTGTGTCAGGTAAGACTAAACTTACTCTGACACCATGGCCTGAGCACACAGAGGATGAACACATCCTCTTACACTCAGAGAATTTGCTCACTGTTTGTGAGCCCACTAAAGCATTGAGGAAAGCTTACATGACTAAAGCAAAACTAACAGAGGCAGACTTGAAACCCAAGCCCGAACGTGTTATACTCAATGAAGAAGAGCGTCTTCCAACACCCCAATTTGAGGATGAGTATGAACCAGAGTACATCGAAGAGTAAACACGATGGTCTAACACTGTTTGAAGAGTCTGTTCTGAAGCCTGACAACAGGCTCAGACAATGCGCAAGGAATCAAGGATGCTATGATGAACTGATGCAAGTTCGTGAACGTGTCCTTGAGTTTATTGCATCAATGAGAAAAGAGGTTACTGATTGAAGTTCTGGACATTTGCTAGACAGTATGGCAACTCCCTAATCGTTAGGGGTTGGGATGATTCCAAAGGGGGTTGGTTTAAGGATCGTGTTCCTTTCAAACCAACTCTTTTTTTGCCATCTAAAAAAGAAACAGGGTTTAAGACTCTGGACGGTAAGGATGTTGCACCCATACAACCAGGTAGCATCAGAGACTGCAAGGAATTCCTTGAGAAGTATGAGGGTGTATCTGGAACCCAGGTGTATGGGTTTGAAAGATTCCTGTATCAGTATCTCTCTGAAGAGTATCCTGGTGAGGTTGAGTATGACACTGACAAGATTAAGTTGTGGTCACTGGACATTGAGACTGCATCAGAGAATGGTTTCCCCAAACCTGACCTTGCAGAGGAAGAGGTTCTCCTTATCACACTGAAGAACTTCAGGTCCAAGAAACTTATCACCTTTGGTTCACGCCCTTATAACAAAACACGTGAGGATGTGGAGTACATTCAGTGTAAGGATGAAATTGACTTGCTTATCACCTTTGTTGAGTGGTGGGCAAGTGTTGAACCTGATGTTATCACTGGATGGAATGTGGATGGGTTTGATATCCCATTCCTCTGTAACAGAATCCGTAAGATTGGTGGTGAGAAGTTACTGAACAGACTATCCCCTTGGGCGTTTGTGAAGTACACACTGAAAAATAACCAGTTTGGACAACAGGTTCAGAAGTATGACATTGCTGGTGTCAGTGTTATTGATTACCTAGACCTTTATAAGAAGTTCACTTACACCAACAGGGAGTCTTATCGTCTTGATGTGATTGCTGAGATTGAACTGGGTCGTAAGAAACTAGACCACTCTGAGTTTGAAACATTCAAAGACTTCTACACCAATGGGTGGGATAAGTTTGTGGACTACAACCTGGTTGACGTTGACCTGGTGGATGAACTTGAGGAGAAGATGAAACTTATTGACTTGGTTATGTTGATGGCATATGATGCCAAGTGTAACTTTGTTGATACATTTGCACAGGTGAGACTGTGGGACATCATCATCTATAACTACCTCAAGAAACAGAACATTGTTCTCCCTCTTCTTAGTTCTAATGAGAAACCAGACCAGTTTGTTGGTGCTTATGTAAAAGAACCTGTACCAG
>WLWF01002611.1_pt1 | contig 12725 bp, 3 predicted proteins | sample 6718331 | NCBI WGS metagenome assembly WLWF01 (sample SAMN12718692, study PRJNA515312) | sponge metagenome | isolation source: marine sponge | host: Mycale hentscheli | place: New Zealand: South Island, Marlborough, Capsize Point | collected 2003-05-01
TCGTCAACTGTAGGCCTACCCCCCCACCCGACCAATCCTCCCCGGCGCAGAGCTATCAACGCCTTTTCGCCCCACCATCCAATACCTCGGCTTTGAGCTGGAATGGGCTTTTGTTTTTACTATCCTCCCATGGCAAAGAGTTTGTAGATCATACAGCAGTCAACAAGGCGTTGAAGTGTAAAAGCTATTTTGCAACGCCTTATCACTCATGGGAAAGAGGGCAAAATGAAAATGGGAATGGGAATGGGAATGGGAATGGGAATGGGAATGGGAATGGGAATGGGAATGGGAATGGGAATGGGAATGGGAATGGGAATGGGAATGGGAATGGGAATGGGAATGGGTTACTCAGACAGTACTTCCCCAAATCCATGGAGCTGGATCAAGTCACCGAAACAGAGGTGATTAGAGCGGTTGACAAGTTAAACAGCAGACCCAGAAAGTGCCTTAGTTACAGGACTCCTTACGAGATGTTTAAGGAACTGACTGGAATAGATGCAAGAAAAGTCATGGGTTATGCACTTATCACTTGAATCCAAGTTCTTCTCTTGACAAAAGAGACCAGATTATAGCTCAATTATCGATAAGTGTATACATTATTTTAAGAGCGCGCCCGTAGCCGTAGTGTTCAGTGAGGCTGGTTACTGCTCCGCTTGCCTCTGTTTTGTTGCGCTGGATACTGCGAATAGTACGGCCAAGATTATCCAGAATGTTTTCCGCTGGAGTATCGTAAAATACGGCGGCTTTTTGCAGGGCCGTTCTTTCCTCTTGCGGTAAGTCGGCGTTATCAATGTTACTGATGTAATAGTCAGAGTCGGTGACGGTATCATTTTCGTCGTAGTGTTGTTCACTCCAGGGATTGAACTCGACTTTGGTGAAAAATCCCTTGGCAGTGTCGGTGCGTATCACTCTACCCAGAGGATCGTAGTGCAGCGTGAGTTTGACACCAAAGCTATTAAGCGTTTCGTTATCAATAAAGTCGTGAGTATTGCTGTAATACGGTTTGTATTGTTTGACCGGCTCGCCTTTATTGTTATACACCACGCGATTACTGGTCAACCAACGCGTAGTGGCAGTGATGGTTTCGATCTTGTCGTTGGCATTAACAGCCAGGGCTTCGCCACTTTCGACCTGTACTTTGCTTTGCAGGGTACGCGGCCCAAACCATCGCTGTAGGTGATGGCGATTGGAATGCGTCTGCCCTGCCCTGGATAATCTTCGGCAGTGAGTTGCACGGCACGCACCGGTTGGTTGTTTAGTTGCCAACTGGATAGATCGTAGTAAAAATAAGTGGCGGCGTTTTGCAGGTAGGTGGCCGGATCGTTGATCACACTGTCACTGTCGGGCGCATCGGTCATGGTGTAATCAGTCAGCGGATCGAAGCCAACAGGATTGCCGTTTTCCGTACCATAAAATGACGTGACCAGCACCTGTCCTAAAGCATCGAACAGGGCTTCGCTGGTATTGCCGTTGATATCAATGATTTGTTGGGCTTGTAGCACCTGATAATCGACTTGCTGTGCGGTGGTAGTATTGCCAAGCGCATCAGTGGTTTGCAGGAGCATTAGCCAGTGGGTGTCGTAAGCATCATAGGTGCTGCTGTTGCCCAAAGGATCGATCACTTCGCTGGGCAGGCAGTAAGCGCTGACCGCGTGGTAACGTTGTTTGCTGTCGGGATTCCACCAGTAACCGTCGTGTTGACTATAACCACCGTTAGTCATCTGGTCTTGCAAACCTTGCGGCGCAGCATTGATTTGCTGCTCAGTAAAGACGATCTGCTCGCTACCATCAGAACCTTGATTTGTATGAGCGTGTAGTGTGGTCTTCATGTTGTTATCATGAGGGAGATGGCCTTCTCGGGGTCGTGCCTGACCCTTCGATATTTCGCCTCGTACTACCTGTTAACTATACGCGCCTCTTTTAGCAATAGCTGGAATAAGAATTGAGTCGGTCCGTTTAGATTTTGGCCAACCCCAAGGCTGAATGTTGTTTTCTCAGGTTTGGTTCCAATGTAGCCGCCTAACTGTCCTTCCCCGATGTTGGGACCGAGTTGCACAAATTGATCGGCTGTGTTGCCTGCGATAACTTCTCTTACTTTCTCGTCCGAACTAAGGGCTATAACATCTTTTGTCATTAGTTTGGCTGACAACTCAAATTCCATAACCACCCTATCTTCCTCGGGTGCGTCCTGTGGGTAATTCCTGCTATATCCATAATCAGCTGTGATGTGACCACGAATCGGAATTAACCGTGAAGGTGTTCCTTTTTTTTCACTGCCTTTTAAAGTTGCGCTATCTAACTTGTCTTTATTACCCCGGCGAATATCATCTTCGACTTCTGCTTTCCATCTATCCTGCCAGTTCAGAATATCTTGTGCATGTTCGAGATATAAACCTTTGTAAAAGTAGAAGGACTCTTCTGGGGCTGCTTCTGCTCCTCTGGGTACCGCTTCTGCTCCTTCGGGGGCAGTTTCTGCTGCCGGAGTTGGAGCAGCATTAGGAATGGCGGATAAGAGTGCAGCGGCCATACCAACAATTTGTTCCAGAGGACGGGGTTTTGACGCTGGTGGTTTTGTTTGTTTGCCCGCTTGCGGCTTTTTGTTTTTGTTTTTGTTTTTGTTGTCCACTGCTGCCTTTCTTTGCTCACCAGATAGCCTGAATCTCTCTGGTAGTTCTGGACTTTTGGGGTCATCGTATAACCCGGTTGTATCTCTCCCTATGACCGGATTCCCACCGACAAACGCATATAAATTGAGTCCGTCTACCGTTCCTGCCGGATCGGCACTTAACCAACGTCCTATCCAAGGTGCATAGTAACGGGCGCCATAGTAATAAAACCCGGTTAAATCGTCGCGTTCCTTACCACTGTAACGGTAACGCTTCAGACTAACCTCTGCTGCACTCTTGCCTGCAATAAAACTGGTGCCGCCATACGGAAAGTATTCTTCATAGCTGATAATCAGTCCCTGTTCATCGACTTCCATTGACGCCGAACCAAGATAATTTTCCAACTGATAGCGAACCTGTGGATTGCTGACTTCGCTGGGTGGGCTGCCTACAGTCCAGTGCTCACGATTGGCGACCTGACCTTCGTCATTGCTGATGCGCAAGGTGTACCGCTCTTCGGTTGGGCTGTCACCGATACTGTCGTTGTGTTTGCGGTGGATTTCCAGGCTGCCCAGATAAATGGTCTCCTGGTAATGTGAGATGGCTGCGCTGGTATTTTCGGTGATTTTGCGCACCCGCTGACCACTGCTGTCGTAAACATAATACTCATGCAGTTGGCTGGTCTTCTCGACATGCGCTATGTTATTGCGGTAGTTCCAGTGCAGAGCATTTATTCCATCCATCTGTATCTGATTGCCATTGTGATCAAAGTAATCATCTACCTGATTGGGCGTTATCGTACCATTGGTGTTTTGTTCGACCGCACGGCTGCTGTTGTTGGCTACTATCATGTCCCGTGTCCAGTTGGCGTTAGTGCTGGCGTGGTGGATTTGGTTTAGATTACCGGCCTGGTCGTATTGGTAGCTGAGCGTGTAATTGATCAGTGCTTCGGCATTGCTGATGGCTGGCATCGACGGTAGCTTGTCAAAGTTGCCTGGCTGTTGCTGGTTTTTATTGGCAAGACTTTCATGCGCGCGTCCGGTGGCTTCGATCAGACGATAGAGCGCGTCATAGGTGTATTCGCTTTTGGGATCAACCTGCAGGTTGTTATTAAATACAGTATTCCAGGCTTTATCTTCTATCTGCGTGATATTACCCGCCGCATCGTAGGTGTAGTTAAGGTCTTGCAATGGGCTTTGATCGCTACGCTGGCTGTTTATTCGAGTGAGACGAAAGGTGGTGTCTTCGTAGTGGTAGTGGGTGGTAACGCCATTGCCGTAGGTGATTTGTTGTCGCTGGCTTTTGGCGTTGTAGTGGATATTTTGTACATAGTCGGTAGTGCCGCTGCCATCGCCGTGTTGCACCACAAGTTGGTTGAGTCGCCCGGAGATATGGTAGGCGGGGCTGGTGCTATTGTTATCAGCATCGGTGGTTTGTTTAACCCTCGCCAGCGCATCGTAGCTGGTGCTGGTGGTAAAGGTTTCCGTTTCCAGCAACGCTGTTCGCTGAGTTTCATCAGCAGGCCAGTGGGCTTCGTTTTGGTAAGCACTACGTAGTTGCCGAGTGCTGCTTAGGGTCCGGCCTTGCAGACTGTAGCTGTTAGTTTGGTTCATACCAGCCTGATCGTAGTGTTGATAGACCTGGCCACGTAGATTGTGGTCTTGCGCGTTGGGTTGATTTTCACCGTAGAGGGTGAGCGTAACGGTGTGATCAAGGTCTTGCTGCCCGTCATTGCCGGTAATATGTTCACTGATGGGACGATTGAGTTCATCATAGGTAAAGGTTTGTTCGATACCACGTGCGTCTTGGCGATAAAGCGGATTACCCATAACGTTACTGAGCATCCAGCTTTCACCAGCATCGGCGCTTTGGCTATGTAGCGCTTCATTGGCGAGGTTGTAGCTGGTCTCAAAGTTAACAGTGTTGCCTGATGACAAGCGGGCATCAGCACTACTGAGTTGATTACCGACAACATCGTAGCTGTAGTGTTCAGTGAGGCTGGTTACTGCTCCGCTTGCCTCTGTTTTGTTGCGCTGGATACTGCGAATAGTACGGCCAAGATTATCCAGAATGTTTTCCGCTGGAGTATCGTAAAATACGGCGGCTTTTTGCAGGGCCGTTCTTTCCTCTTGCGGTAAGTCGGCGTTATCAATGTTACTGATGTAATAGTCAGAGTCGGTGACGGTATCATTTTCGTCGTAGTGTTGTTCACTCCAGGGATTGAACTCGACTTTGGTGAAAAATCCCTTGGCAGTGTCGGTGCGTATCACTCTACCCAGAGGATCGTAGTGCAGCGTGAGTTTGACACCAAAGCTATTAAGCGTTTCGTTATCAATAAAGTCGTGAGTATTGCTGTAATACGGTTTGTATTGTTTGACCGGCTCGCCTTTATTGTTATACACCACGCGATTACTGGTCAACCAACGCGTAGTGGCAGTGATGGTTTCGATCTTGTCGTTGGCATTAACAGCCAGGGCTTCGCCACTTTCGACCTGTACTTTGCTTTGCAGGGTACGCGGCCCAAACCATCGCTGTAGGTGATGGCGATTGGAATGCGTCTGCCCTGCCCTGGATAATCTTCGGCAGTGAGTTGCACGGCACGCACCGGTTGGTTGTTTAGTTGCCAACTGGATAGATCGTAGTAAAAATAAGTGGCGGCGTTTTGCAGGTAGGTGGCCGGATCGTTGATCACACTGTCACTGTCGGGCGCATCGGTCATGGTGTAATCAGTCAGCGGATCGAAGCCAACAGGATTGCCGTTTTCCGTACCATAAAATGACGTGACCAGCACCTGTCCTAAAGCATCGAACAGGGCTTCGCTGGTATTGCCGTTGATATCAATGATTTGTTGGGCTTGTAGCACCTGATAATCGACTTGCTGTGCGGTGGTAGTATTGCCAAGCGCATCAGTGGTTTGCAGGAGCATTAGCCAGTGGGTGTCGTAAGCATCGTAGGTGCTGCTGTTGCCCAAAGGATCGATCACTTCGCTGGGCAAGCAGTAAGCGCTGACCGTGTGATAACGTTGTCTGCTGTCGGGATTCCACCAATAACCATCGTGTTGACTATAACCACCGTTAGTCATCTGGTCTTGCAAACCTTGCGGCGCAGCATTGATTTGCTGCTCAGTGAAGACGACCTGCTCGCTATGCGATGGCAAAGCTTGGGCATCAACTGTACCAAAAGCCAGAGGTGTATCGCTACCGGCAGCAATATAGTAGTGCTGTTGCCAGTTTAACAAACGGGAATTAATACCAGCGGCAAAAGGCAGTTGCGTTTCCGGGTCATGAGCGCATAACTGCGCTTTGATCTCGTCATAATCAAGTACTTCACTGTCGCCGCTGGGGGCGCTTAGGTTGGTGATCTCAAAGGATAGCGATTCTTTAGCAAGCCCGATCTGATGGCTATCGCTGCTGTGATCGGCAAAGACATTGTTTAAGCTGCGGTTAATGGCGCTGGTGACTTTAATACTTTCTTGTTCGGGTAGACCTGCGGCAGCGCTACGCCGCCCATAGGCTAGCTGGGCAGTTTGCACCACCGTGCCGTATTCGTTAACCGCTAACACCAGTTTGTGACTGAATTTTGGATCGGCTGGATTGCGTTCGTAGGCGTAATCGAGGTTTTCGATAAGATAGGCAAAGAAAACGGCATAGCGCTGATCGCCACGCTGTTGTAATTGCCGCACATGGTAGCGATGCTCGGCTACGCTATAGGGGTGCTGACTGGCATCACCGTCATCCAGGCCGTAGAGTTCCTCGCGCAATATCTGACCTTTGAGGGCGCGTTGTGCTTCGCGCTGGGTGTCTTCATCGACTTCCGCCGAAACGTAGTTTACGCTGCTGTCGGCCAGGGCTGCCGCATCGGGATCACCCTGATAGTATTCGCTACGATACTGTTGCGTCAGGGTATTTTGCTGCGCTGCACCAGTGTGATACCAAGTGATACTTCTTGCTGGCGCTACATATTCTTCGGGCGAACCGGTATCGCTAAACACTTCGGCATCCTGGCGCTCTACCCGACCAAAACCTCTGAATTCGCGTTCGACTTCGTCGTAGTAGCCGTGGTGGTAGCTATACAACAGCGTCAGTACATTATCGCCAATCAGGTCGTGGGTAAGAACCTGACGAACTACCTGTACTGGAAAAGGTAGAGCAGTCAGCCAGGGTTGGCCCTGTTCTTTGTCCTGTAAATAAAATTGGGTAGAACTGGTATAGCGGATTTCAGTTTCAGCACCCCTATTGTTAGTTACCCGATTCAACAGATAGGGTTTGCTGCCTTGGCAGAAATCGTAGAACCATTGGCGCGGTTTGGGTTTGCGTTCGGCAAACACCAGGCATTGAGTGCCGTTGCCTTTGATATCGGCAAAACTGATTTGATCAATATTGTCACAAGGGCTTGGCAGGCTGATAGTTAGAGGTTCAATACTGAAATCATTACCACTGTGATTAAAATAAATAGCAACATGATCACTATGGGCGTAGATCAGATCGGTCGCGCCGGAACCATCAATATCGGCCAGGAATAAACGCTGGGTATCAAACTGTGGACCAAAATCGGGAGCATTATCCAACTCTATCTTGTCACCAAAACGACCGTAACCCAGATTGGGCCAACATTCGACGCTGCCGTTGCACACCCGTACCCGATGTTGGCGACCAGTGCCGAGTAGATCAACGAATTGCAACAGTTCTTTAGCCGACTCTGCTTTTGAGGTGGGTAGCTGGTGGCTACGAAGCTGGGTCAATGCCCGTTCAAAGCCACGTTTACCCTTGGAGGGATATACCCTGACTTCCCGCTCTTGCAGCAGTACCAGATCTGACAAACCATCGCCAGTGGCATCAATCAGGTCTGTCTGGGGATGGAAAAATTCGGTCGGCATAGACTCGAAGGTCTGGAAGATTTCCCAGGCACCGTGCTGGTACTTATCGTGAGCGGCAGTAGCCTTACCTTGAAAAAAACCGGTGGCAGCACCCATCGTGCTGACCCAGTCCAATTGACCATTACCGCTTAAGTCCATCAGGCGTGCGCTGATACCCTCTTTCTTATGAGTCAGAGGCAGCTCTCCCAGGGCAACAGGACCGTGATAGGTCTGCGTTGCGCTGTTAGATTTTTCATCGGATATTCGTTCAGGCTGCCAGTAAAATACTGATTGACCGTCGAGATACAGTACGCCAGGAATGCCCTCGCCATGCACATCGACCAAACGGTAACTGGCACCATCCCAATCGGGGAAGGTTTCGCCACTTTCCTGTTGCAGCCTTTGCCAGGTATGACCCTGAGCAGTGAAAGTCGTATAACCAAAGTCCACAGCAGGCAGGCTAAGGCTTTGATAATCGTTGGTAGCGGCCTGGTAACGATAGCCGCTGGAGCTTACTGAGCTTAAGCGGGTCAGCGTAGCATTTTCATCATAATTGAGCGTTACGCGCTGGGTCAGGCGCGGGGTGGCATCAGCCAGGTTGGTAGCATCAGTATCCAATTCCACAAAACGATGAAACAATAAGACATTGCGGCATAAGCGATGCGTGCGTAGTTCAAAACCGGCATCGTAACGCGAAAAAGCATCAGCACGCGCTAACCAGTTATGGGTCGGAGTATAGGGGTCATCACTGTTTAGAGCATCGGTGTATTCGCCGTAATCAAACACCACTTCAAAGTGCCATTGGGCATTAGCTATGGTATCCAGGTCCTGGGGAAAGTCATTAACTACCCAAGGAGTGGCATTGCCATAACAAACACGTTGCAGATAGCGCTGAGCAGTGTGCATACGATTGGTTTCCGACAGCGTGTCGGGCACATTGACATCATCTTCCTGTTTATACTGATAAAACACCGCATTGCCGTGCGCATCGTAGGAGAGGGTTAATAGCCATTCGAATATCTGGGCCGGGTTATCTGGATTGACGATACGACTGTGCTGATCGTAACCAAAGACACTGGTGATATTGTCGGCGGTAATGGTACGCCAGAAGCTATTGGAGGCATCGTCCGCCTGCCAGTATTCAATACGGGTAAAACCGGCTTCGACGCGTGGGCGATAGCGGCGCAGAATGTAAGTGGTACTCCCGATAATCACCGTTGCATCACTGCTATCAATGGCGACTAAATCCTCGGCACTGGACAGCACAAAGGTATCGTTTTGGTTATAGCGCGGTTGACCTTTGCTGGTCTTGCGTGATATCGATGGAATAGCCAGATCCCAACCAAGACCGAAGTGGCTATTGCCACCACCGGAGGAATAGGTCAGGGCCAATGACGGCTCAAAGCCGCGACCGGGAGAAGCAGGCAGCGGCACAGAAAAGCTGGCGGTGCCGGTAAATTCATCGGCTTGAAAGGTCTCGCCAATGCCCTGGATAGCGCCACCGCCTTTGGGCAACTCAGGCGGATTGATGGTCAAGGTACTATTAGTGTCTTGACCCGAATTGTTCATGGTTGCTGTCTGATTATTCATAGCTTTAACGCTTGTAGGTGATTTTCACTCTCTGGCTAAAACCGGTGCCCTGCCTGGCATACAGGCGCATACTTTTGGAACCGATTCAGACCAGATCGGACAGACCCGCTTGAATCAGCTCTGCCAGTGGCACTTTGGGTTGAGAAAATTCCATAAACTAAGGCCACATCCAGAGAGCGATGATATTGTTAGTCTTCAGGCGGAATCGGAGCAAGCTCAATCTCCTGTCCCGTGTTATAAAGTGGTGCCATATCAATTTTTTTGCCGGATCGGGTCAGGGTATAACCGGCACCCTCTCTGGCGGCATTAGCCAACAGACCGCAGTCCTGATCACCGGACCAGGAGAATATACCACCTAAACCCCGGTCAAGAGCGTACTCGGCTTTTGCTTTTACCGTACGCGGGGTATCGAGTGAAATATAATGCCCGGTGGGACCACCGTCCACGGCACTGAAGAGCACATCGGCATCAGCGACAGTATCGGTCATCAACACGAAAGTATTCTTCCCCTGAGCACCGTCATTAGGGTGCTCGACGTCAAAGTAGTTATTAAAGATATCGAACAACTCCGGCGCACCGGTCTCGAAAGTACCCAGCGGGGTGGGTGAACCGCTATTGGTATAACTGCGATCCGTCAGATTGGCACCGACACAGGAGCGACCGTAGTTGGCGTAACCCAGTTGGATTTTTTCCGGCAGTACTCCCAGAGTATCGATCAGGTACGTGACGGCGGTGTCGGCAGACAGGTCGTAATCACCATTGGGGTCGGCACCCGCCGGAGACAGCAGATTGGTATGGTGGCCGATATAGTCAGCCCAGGGACTGCCAAAAAAGTCGTAACTCATCAGAAAAATCTTATCCAGTCCTGCTGCCCGCAAGGCCGGAGCGGCTTTTTCCATCTTGCCAACCACCGCGCTGGTGGCGATGGAAATATCTTTTCTGTCCTGGCCAACACCGAAGCGATCATCCAGCGCGCTACGCAGTTCACCGATCAGCGTGGCGTAGTTGGGTCCATCGTTGACTGGATCGTAAATATTGCTTTCCAGACCGCCCCCACCAGGGTATTCCCAGTCGATATCAATACCTTTAAACATCGGGAAGCGCTCGAAAAAGTCGATGACGCTGTTGATAAAGACCATCCGTTTGCCCTCATCTGCAGCCATCACCGAGAAATAGCCGGAAAGACTCCAACCACCAACACTGAAAGCCAGTTCCAGAGTGTGACCGGATTCGGCAGCACGCCTTTGCATCTCGCGCAGACCGCCCAATAAGCCGGCGGCATCCTGCTGATTGTAGTAATGCAGAAAATCGCTGACATCGCCAGGATGTCCGGTGGTTCCCTCCGGCAAACCCACATTGACGACACTGCCGAGATCACCATAGATATCCAGTGGAATAATATGGCCAGCGGTAATTGGTTCTACCCCATCGTGTCTGTTCCAACCATCCACAACTTCCTGGATTTTATCTTTGTTAGCAGGGTTGGTATTGTCGCCGCACAGCGCCATAAAGCTGAATATCAGGCGGTCATAACCGTCGCGGGGCATTTTGTTTAAATCGAAGCCACGACCCAAACCCGCAAGGTCAAAGCTGCCATCTATGCGACCATCATATTGGCACCAGTCAGTGATATAGGCGGACACTTTGGGCCGCTTGCTTTCCTGTGCATATCGGTTGTACATTGATTTACAGACACGGCTGGCGGTGTAGGATAAATTGCCGCCAGAGCCATCGGGCTTGTAGTTGACCTGGTGGAGCACGTAGGTGGCTTCGGTGGCCTGATCGGTTTGCAATACCGCGACTTTACTTTCTCCACCGGCAATCGGTTGCAGTTCGAATGATTCGCCCGGATTGTACAGTGGCCCCATGTCGATGCTTTCCCCCGGTTTGGCAATATAACCGGCACCCTCTCTGGCAGCATTGGCCAGCAGTCCATTGTCCTGATCACCAGACCAGGAAAATACCCCGGCCAGACCCTTTGCGTGGGCATATTCGGCTTTTATTTTGGTGGTGCGAGGCGTATCAAAAGAAATATAGTGGCCTCTGCCTTCGCTGAACAACACATCGGCATCAGCCAGCGTATCCGTCATCAATTTAAAACCGTTTTTACCAGCCGCCAGTTGATGTTCCGCATCGAAATAGTTATTGAAAATATCAAACAACTCCGGCGCACCTTTTTCAAAGCTACCCAGTGCAGCTCCAGGTTGATCATAACGGCGGTAGTCAGCATCACCGGGACTGAGGCTCAAATCAGCACCAAGGCAGGCACGGCCGTAATTGGCATAACCCAGGTGAATGGTTGCGGGAGGCACGCCCAGTTCGTCCACCAGATAATCAATGGCGGTAGACGCCGATAGATCATAACCACTGTTGGGATCGACACCAGCCGGTGGCCTAAGGTTAGTCTGGTGACCAATGTACTCGGCCCAGCCGGTGCCAAAGAAGTCGTAGCTCATCAAAAATATATTATCCAGACCGTTGGCGACCAGATCAGGAATACTGGATTTTTGCAGCTTTCCGACCACGGCACTGGAAGCGATAGAAATTTCTTTGCGATCATTGGCACCGAAGCGACTGTCCAGGGCTTGACGTAGTTCTTTAACTAAGATGGCGTAGTTGGGGCCATCGTTGACTTCGTCAAAGATATTACTTTCCAGGCCGCCACCGCCAGGGTATTCCCAGTCGATATCAACGGCAACAAACATCGGAAAGCGCTCAAAGAAGTCAACAATACTGTCGATAAAGACTTTGCGCTTGGCTGGATCCGCTGCTACGGCAGAAAAGTAACCCGATAAACTCCAGCCACCGATACTGAAGGCCAGCTCTAATTTATGACCCGTCCGGCGAGCACGGGACTTTAATTCTCGCAAACCGCCCAACAGGCCGGCAGCTCGCTGCTCATTGTAGTAAGGCAGAAAGTTGGCTGGACCAAGACTGACATAACCAACATCATCGTCCAGACCGACATTGCGGGTGGTACCCAGATCGCCGTAGGGATCAAGTGGGATAATATGACCTTCAGTGATCTGCTCTTCTGCTGGAACCTGTGAATTCCAACCATCGACAACCTCGGCAACCTCGGCAACCTTTCCCTTCAAAGGCCCGACGGTGTCCCCACAGACCGCCAGAAAACTAAAAACCAGGCGGTCATAAGCGGTAGGTGGGATTTTCTCCAGATCGTAACCACGACCAAAGTCTTCGATTTTAAGCTCATTAAGGGGAAAATCGAGACGGCCATCGTACTGACACGTTTGTTTTCCACGGGCCGAGGCCTTACGTCCAGAGACACTCAACACCTTACTCACGCCTATTATTCCCCGCGTCACCCGCACGCTGGTGCGTGCCGGTGTGCGAGTGGCCGAGGCCGGGCAGCCTTACCTTGACCTGGAGATGGACTCACCCTACGAACAACTGGCGGGCGCAGCAATACGCTCTGTCATCGCCGCTGGCCCTCGCGCTGGACGCGCCACGATGCGGTTGCACGATCCGTTGTTGGCTGTGGAGCCGAGCGGCGCGACAGCGAAGCCATTGACCGGCGCGGGTGATGGGTTCTCGCTGAACTGCGCCGTTGCTTGTGAAGCGCATGAACGGGCCAAGCTCGAACGAGTGTGCCGTTACAGGGCGCGAGGTCCGATAGCGCAAGAACGCCTAAGCATTGAGGGTGACGGGTGGGT
>WLWF01002614.1_pt1 | contig 12717 bp, 8 predicted proteins | sample 6718331 | NCBI WGS metagenome assembly WLWF01 (sample SAMN12718692, study PRJNA515312) | sponge metagenome | isolation source: marine sponge | host: Mycale hentscheli | place: New Zealand: South Island, Marlborough, Capsize Point | collected 2003-05-01
ACGGCCGCTGGACACTTTGGCTTCTCTGGGGCAGCTTTCTACCTGGGATATGTGTAATGATTACGGCGACAGTGACGTTGGAACACTGGGTGAGAAGAGGTACCCTATCGTAAGAAGTTGGAGAAATGCCGGCTTTTGGGACGAATCAAGCGGTAGATGCGTAATATTTGGATGACTGGGTTGCTCTGGCGAAAGTTACGGAGTTGCCGAGTCGTTGTTTTAATTCCTTATTCGACAGTACGGATTCGGGCATGGATACTCTCGGAAAGATATTTGTTTTTGCTGTGATGGTCATGAGTGTTGTATTCATGAGCTTTGCGATCGCTATTTTTTCATCGCACACGAATTGGCAAAAAGAATCAGAGCGTCTTCAGACGGAACTTGAGCAGGCAGTAGCAGAGCGAGCGGCGAAAGAGTCAGAATTATCGACTCTTATTGATCAAAATGCTGCTTCAGAAAAAGATCAAGAGCAGGTCGTGAAGAAATTGGAAACGGCGCTTCAACAAAAGAATACAGAACTCGCCGATCTCAAGAAAAAACGTGAAGCAGAATTAAGTAATCTTGATAAAGATATTGCGGAGCTTTCTGAGGCGAAAGATGAGCGAGACGCGGCAGATGAACTCGTTGGTAAGTTGCGAGAAGAAATTCATGGCCTTCAGGACAAGCTTAAAAAATCAGTGAATGATGGTGCTAGCCTCGCTTCTGAGTTGCATCAATCAGAATCCGAGTTGGCAATGACCACCGAGCGGAAAAAACAGCTCGAGGAACAAGTGGCAAATGCAAGAGAGGTCTTACAGCAGAATGGACTCTCATTGAAGCGACCAGAAATTGTGATACCAGTTGTTGGTGGAGTTGTTACTGCTATTGCGAATGATCTTGCTGAAGTTTCGATTGGTAGTGATGACGGGCTTCAAGCCGGGCATGAATTAGAGGTTTTTCGTGCCGATGAATATCTTGGTCGCCTTCGTGTAGTCAGCGTAAAGCCTGACCGTGCCGTCGTCCGTGTACTCAAAGACTTTGCACGTGGGATTGTTCAGCGTGGAGATCGCGTAGCCACACGACTCAAGCTTGATAGCTAAGGTCAGTGATGAGACTAATCTGGAGGAGTTGAGATGGTAGAAAGTAGTGAGCCAACATATCCGAAGCGACAAAACGCTTACACCGGAATGATGATGCTATCTTTCATTGCAATCTCAATCGGGTGCCTCATCCTTGCGCTGGAATTATGGACACGGGGGCTCCCACTTAAGCCATAAAGAGCAAGTTTCTTATTTCCCAAAAAAATTAAACGGCTTGTCTTTTTCTTCTTGCATCGGCATCTCGGTGTTTGTTTTTTCTGGTTCCTCGGTAGAAGGTGCATTGTCAGGGATTTCCGGCAAGGCCTCTTGTTTGGGATTTGATGAATTATTTTTTGTGTCCAAAGAGGGTGCTGAAGGTTGAGTAGCAAAGTTTTCACTCGCTACAACTCGTGGTCGAAGTGAAGCGAGTAGTCCACGAGGTGAGGCAAGGATAAGACGCTCAGAAGACCTGTTAGTAATAGGAATAGTGAAGGGTCCAGGGCAAAGCCATGCATCGGCTATCCCATCTCTCAGGCGAATAGCGGTGATTCTATTTTGTGTGTCGTAACACCAGAGATGACTTCCGATACACGCAAGAAATTTGGCTTGCAAGGACGTTTTCCACAGTCGATCTCCCGTACTGCAATTGTGGGCAGCGATGCCCTCTTCACCGAGGGAAACAAGAAGTATTTCGTTGTGGACCATGAGTTGCGGCCGCTTCTGGTTCGGATGAAGACTTGTTTCCAGAAGGAATCGCCATGTGAGTCGAAGGCCTCTAGGCCCATCTTCGAAACGTACTAATTCTCCTTTTTCTGTTGCAGCAAAAGCAACCGCGTCATGAACTGCGACAGGCCCATTTGGATTATCTCGGAGGAAGAATTCATGTCGTTCCCAGCCTTTTTCAGCCGGTTCTATTGCCGTAAGGCGTCCGCTTTCCGTACACCAGATGACACCATCCCCAAATTGCAGAGGTTGCTGTTCGATGAGACCGTGCGATTTCATGCGAACAGGATCGAGGTTTGCTTGACTCGAAGAGTTTTTTTTCGAATTGCTACCACCTTCTTTTTCTGAACTGTTTGGGTTGCGATAAGGATTCACAGGAAGGCGATAGACAGTCTTGTCCCAAAGAGGAACATAGACCCAGTTACCAACTGGAAAGCTTCCCGAAGAAGAAGGAGATGGTAGTCTTCGCTTCCAGAAAATGAAGCCAGTGCGGCTATCAATTCCAAAGGTATTCATGTCTCGGTTGATCGTGACAAGATCACGATCAATTCCCGCAGCCTGAAGACTATCTTTTGGTAGGCCAAGAGGAGTCGACCAAAGGAGAATTCCAGGAGGTGGTTTACCTGCTTCAGTTGTACCACCGCTCCCCGCACGAACTGCGTGTACAAGCCCATCATCTGACTGAGCAACAACCATCCAGCGTCCTACATCGATTTGGTTCAGTCGATATCGATCAGAGTCGAATGGAAGTTGAATAATCCATTCACGAGCTAGCCCGACACGATCAGCCTCAAACGGATCAGCCGCAGTTCCGTATAGACTCTCGGCGTATACATTGGACACTGAAAGAGTGTTCGATAAAACAATGAGCCAAAGCCATGCTTGGACTCTATTTAACTGAAGCATTTCTAACTTCTCCGTGAAGGATTATCCCCTTGGGTTGAGTTTCTCTAAGCGTATTCATTTGGCGTATTCATTCGAGAACCACCCGTAACATTAATTCACAGAAAAAATGATGCAAAAAGGGTGATAGAAGCCCTTTTGTTCTCTCTCTGCTGAAACAGTTGCCCCTGCTGCGTATTGATCTGCGATTGGTAGAATATGGAGGCTGATAGTGACGCGTATTTATTGTTGGAAAACAGTCCGGTTTTGTACTTTTTAATTGTATGTCAAAGGTTTCCCAATCCGCTGCTGAGATGCCGAATTCATTTGCCCTTCTTCTTGGGTATCTGAATTTTTCAGCTGGTGCTTTTGATGTTTCAGCGTGGAAGTCGATCAACGATCTTTATGCACAGTTTGAGCCAATTGACACCAATGGTGACATTATTGAACGTGCAGATACGGTGGATGGTGTGGCAGATGCCTTACGGGAGGCCCTGAATAATCTTCACCGAACCGACCCGGCATTTCGTGATGTTGGTCAAGCAAAGAGCATTCTCAGGATTGTTTTTGACAATGTGTTGCCGGCGTATCGGGCATTTCACTCTGATCTTTTAGAACATCAGGCGATAGGGGCTATCGAACGACCATTCTTTCTTATGGCTGTCTTCCAGGCGGTTCTTGAAACTGGTGGTCCGTGGGAAGGACGAGACGATGTTCTTGTAAAAAAGACGCTTCGTAAGATTAACGATTACATGGGCTGGCGACCCGTTGCTGTACTTGAAAATGATCAGTTATCGGAGCCATATCCCCATGAACGGGTAAGACCTCTTCCAATTTATAGAAGAGGCGTAGGGGCGGCTCATGGTCATTTTTCAAGACTCGTAGATCAAGCAATCCAAATTCTTGAGGAGGCTCCAAAGGAACTTTTGCAGCAGGCTGATTTTGATTTGGATTTATTAACGGAACTGTCAGTTGACCCTCGAGCTTTTGATTTTTTACATCCAGCAGCGAGTCGTCCAAATTACCTTTTTGGCCTCTGGGATCCGATGTGTATTGATGAAAGCGGCTACTATCGTCGCCTCGTTATCCAGCAGGCGACACTCGAAGGAATTTTATCGTGGTCAGCCAAAGGTCATCCGGATGTGCCGGTTGAAGAACTCCAACAAGAATCAGCGGCTGTCTTGGCGGGGGTCATGCTGATGGCTTCCGGGCTCTCTGGTCGTGGGCCAGGTGCTGTCCAGGCAGGTCTGTCTCTCGCAGACCTCCTTCCCCGGATTGCTGCGTATCGAGATAACTTTTATCAGTGGTTGATCACTCGACTTCCTAATGATCATCGTCATCGCCTTGAAAAAGAGGCCCAAAGCCTCCAGCAGCCATTCGGGGGCGTGCGCAGGCATATTAATATGCTTCTTGCCGATCGACGTGCGCGGCAAGTTGGAAGTGTGACTTTGGCATCGGTTCTTGCCCGCCTGGGACGAATAGATGCAGCAGAGCGTTTGGTAGGTCTTGTACCGGCAGCAAGTGCACGAATGCTTGCAAGGATCACAAGCCGTATTGTTATCGCTCAGGGACTTTCTCGTCGCGGTGATGAAGATTCTCTTGAAAGAGCGGTCGATATCCTCGGTGAAGCCAAAGATCTTCTCCTGCGAGGAATTGATTGTGGGGCATTGGTTGATCCATGGAATATTCTTGGTTTTGCGGGACAGTTCCCGCTCCATGAACCAGGCGGCGAGGCACTGCCAGATTCACGCGTGGATGATCTGATTGGAAGTGTTGGTAATTTGCTTGAATGTGCTTGTTTGGTTTGGCAACGATCCTGCCTCGATTCGAATAAAAAGATTTCAGAACAGGCCAGTGGTTTGGTTGAAGAATTAGCAACTTGGTGGGATCAATATGCAACAACCTCAGTTGGTGGCATAACGCACCTGTCCGGCCTTGAAATGTTGCAATCTGCCCGAGAAGTTGTTGCTGTTTTGGAAGAACGACGAGCAACTGCTCCTGTTCCGTTGTCTCCCGTATTTTGGCGAGACGCAGTTGCTGATTTTTCATCTGCAAGAACACATGCAGCCGCAGCCGATGCCCTTTTGCAAGAGAAAGACTTTGATGCGGCAATGGGATTACTCGTGCATTGGATAACGCTGCTTGAGGGGGACGAAATTGATCACTCTGGCAATTCATGGTTAGTAGCAGCCCATCGATGGCTTCGGTCTGCCCTTACTGATCTCAGTGATTCAGGCTGTGTTCGTATACGGCGATTCCTTGAATTAGTTGAAGCAAATACGGCTGGCCTTACTGAAATGATTGATATCGCTGCATCAGGCCAAGATCCCTTGAGTCAAAATAAATTAGAGTCTCCATTGTCGGATGAAACCGAAGACGATCAGATCGGTGCGGATGAAAGTGTTGCTTCGGCCTACGAGTCCATGGTATGGCAGGACTCGGCAGATGATGGAACAGATGGTGGAATGCTCGACGTTGATCTTCCGGCCGGTGCTACAAACCCTGTTGTAGCAGTGGAAGAAGCGGCTGATTTTTTAACGGGCGTTATTGTGATGCTGCGACAAACCGTTGTCACAGGTTGTCTTGATGCAGCTGCTGGTCGAATCCAAACAGCAACGGCTGAAATTGATTCCTTTGTGGGTTGGCGACAGACGTTGCGACGTCTGCGGCGGGCGATGGTACGTGCGGCAATGCATATTATTGCTCGAGATCAGGAGCAGCCTCCTGGAATGACGTCTGCAGAGTTTGATCGTCTTCGTTGGCAGCGTGATATAGCCGCAGAAAGACTTCTTGAAGCAGCTCTCCAAACTGGGGAAACAATCTGGATGCTTTCAGCAAGAATTGCAATCGCTCAGGGTGTTGTGAAAAAAACATCACTTTCTTCTGAAGACATAAAACGAAATTCTTTAAGAAAGATTCCAAAACCAGCGGTTGGAAAGTTGTTGGCTGCTGTGTTTATGGATGACCAACAAATGATCCGTCAGCAGATGGAATGTATTCGGTACCATCTGCGCGGTAAGACAGTGCTTTATGTGCCACTGTCACGAGGCGGTCGGGCCGACCGCGTGTTTGCAGCAAGGATGCGAGAACGGCTTCTGGAAAGGCTTGTTGCCGTTTTGCCCCGCCGAGGCCTTGTCGAGGAAACAATAGGTCTTGTCCGTCTCGCTAAAAAGCTTGAAAGTCGGCGCCCACCAGGAGCAGCAAGTGTCAGTGAATTTGATAGGGTTTTCGAAGCTGCGACGACCGCACTTGTAGGGCGAATAGTAGCAAGTGCTCCAGTCGCTGGACCTGGTGAGTCTGAACCGTCTGGTGTTGTGACAACCCAACGAATTTTAGACGGACTGGCTATTCTTGTTCCAAAATTGTTAGAGACGTGGACTACTCATGCTCGGCAGCTTCGACTTTCTGTGCTGGAGAGAGTCCGAGATGATAAATCGTTTCATATCATCAAAGAATTTATTGAGCGTTATGGAGCCGGACTCTTCACACAGCATCTCCTCACACCACCATCATTGCGGAGTGTACTCCGTGGGGGCGTTCGTTCATTTCTTGAAAATCTTATTGAACAAAATGCTTCTGGATCAGATTGGCGGAACTCTGATTCAGATGATGAATACAACAAGACCCACCCCGACAAGTTGATAGACGCAATTAACGCTGGTGAGATTACGCTGAAACAAGCAACGAGTCGGCTACGGCTTGTCCTTGAGAGTGTTGCCGAGAATCATTCGGAATATAGAGATTGGAATTCAACCACAACACAATCTGATCGTGGTGACTACCTTTATGTGCTGCTTGAATTTCTTCGAATTAAATCAGAGTACGAAAGAATCGTCTGGACTCTTCGTCCAGTAAGTATGGCTCATCGGGTACTTGTGCGGAGCGGTGCGGCTGAGGCTGCATCTGCCTGGAGGCAACGAATGGAGGAAGAAACCGCAGGTACAGCAAATGATCTAATTGAGCGTCTTTCAGCGCTTCAGCAAAAGACAGGTATTCGTTTGGCCAGTGTTGCTGATCGAGTACAACGGCCTTTTACAGCTATGCTCGAGCAGGATGAACTTGAATCACTTGTTGAGCCCGCCGTTCGAGAACTCCTTGCTGGTGAGCCTCAGGGTGCTGGGACTCAACTTGAAACACATGCTGAAGAATTTCTTGGTGTGGCAACTGGCGCAGGAGTTGAAGTGCCGGACTGGCTTGATCACCTGAGTGCAACAGTCGATCGAGTGCTTGAAGAAGCAGAAACAGGAGGATTGGCACCAGATGATACACGACAAGTGATGCCATCAACGCTTGCTGAGCCTTTGTATTGGAGTCGGTTGCCTTGGCCACAACTTCTAGATGCAGTTTCCAAGAAGCAAGGGCGTTTATAATGGCGTCACATAGCAAGAAGCCTCGCCAGGATCCAAATACAAATCAGCGGTCGTTGAATGTGTGGCTTGCAGGACGGCTCCAGCAAGAAGCCTATCAGAGCATGGCTGAACGGATTGCGTGGGATGTTTCAGAGCCGAATGGGCGATCTCCAACACTTGTTATTTATGAGCCAGATACAGGAATTACGATTGGGCGGCTTGGGTCACACACCGATATTGATATTTCTTCTGATGAATTGGTAAGTAAAGGTATTGCAGTACGTTTTGTCGGTCGTGGTGGTGGTGCTGTGCTCCACGGACCTGGGCAGGTTGGCATTGCCCTGTTTGCTCCCCTGAGCAAACTTGGTCTTTCATCGTATGATGTTGGTGGTTTTCTCGAACGATTTGAGTTTGGTCTCGAATCAGCTATTCAAAGCCTCAGGTGTTCGACGGCTCGTGACTCACGTCAGCCAGGAATCTTTGGTCGCTCAGGGCTGATTGCTGCGGTAAGTTTTGCGGTTCGCCGGGGAGTTGTTTGGCATGGTGGTTTCGTAAATGTCTGCCCAGATTTAGGGCTTTATCGCCGGATTGATACCGTGCCTGTCGCCACAGGGATCAAGAAGCGTACGATGGGGTCAGTGCAGGCAGAAATCCGTCGGAAGGTACGCCTGCAAGATGCACGCACCGCGATTGTTCGGTCACTGGCAGATACATTTGGGTGTGGAGATGTCTCCATCCAGTCTGGTGTACCAATTTTTCAAAACACTGAAACACGAACGCATATTCAAACAAATAAGAGTGCCTGAGGATTTATCCGTGTCGAAGAATGAAATAATGTCAACGAGTGCTGCAAGTCTACTGCCAATACTCAACGAACAAACTTCCACAGACCAATCTGGTTGTTCAACCTCTCAAGAACCCTCGATACTCGCGTCACGGCGGCTTCCATCGTGGCTACGTCAGAATCTTGGGGAGGGAGGTGGGCATGGAGAAACAGCTGGATTGATTGCTGAACTTGAATTGGAGACAGTCTGCTCATCCGCGAAGTGTCCCAATCGTCTGGAATGCTGGTCTTCAGGGACAGCAACATTCATGATTCTTGGTAACGTATGCACACGTCCATGTGGATTTTGTTCAGTGCCAAAGGGAAAAACAGAAGAGCTCGAAGATGATGAACCAGAACGTGTCGCTGAGGCAGCGAGACGTCTTGGGTTGAAGCATGTGGTCATTACAAGTGTCACACGTGATGATTTGCCTGATGGCGGTGCAGAGCATTTCCGAAGAACTGTTGAGGCAGTCAGACAGGCAACTGGGGCATCAATCGAAGTGCTTGTCCCTGATTTTATTGGAAAATCTGGTGCCCTAGAGCAACTGCTCAAGAGTCGTCCTGATGTCTTTAACCATAACACTGAAACAGTGCCGCGGCTCTACAGGCAAGTCCGCGGGCGCAAAAGTGTGTATGAGTGGACACTCAAATTACTCGCGGATACAAAAAAAATTATGCCGGGTACAAAAACCAAGAGTGGATTAATGCTTGGGCTTGGAGAGACACGAGAAGAATTGGTTCAGGTATTCACGGATTTATTAAATCACGACGTTGATTTCTTGACGCTTGGTCAATATCTCCAGCCGACACTCGACAGTCTCGCGGTTGATCGATATGTCCATCCAGATGAATTTAATGAACTTGGTGAGGTTGCTCGTCGCATGGGGTTTCAGCAAGTTGCGTCAGGCCCTCTTGTTCGTTCGAGTTATCATGCTCGTGAGATGGCTGAAGCTTAGAGGTGGAATGTGTGCATGTCGTGTGCTCAGCCCACCTGCACCGAAAACATGAACGCCTGTTGAAGTCATTTACTCGTCAGTCGATTCATCTAATCCGTGCTCAAGAAGCTTCTTTCTAAGTGTATTCCGATTAATCCCCAGTCTCGCAGCTGCTTTCAGCTGTACGCCATCGCAGGCTGCGAGCATTTGAGCGATGAGTTCTCTTTCAACACGACTGACAACCCGATCAAAGAGATTTACATCACCATCTGGTGCGGATGCCATTCCCTGTTCAACAAGATCACGTGCAAGGCTGTCGAGGTCACCACCACGGCCAGGCATGGCAACAGCAGATTGCTCGCCACGAAATGCTGGTGGTAAAAGTGTGAGTGTAAGCTCTTCGCTGTCGGACATAATGACACAGCGTTCAACAACATTTTGTAGTTCACGAACGTTGCCAGGCCAATGATGTTGAGTCAATGCTTCCATTGCAGATGGATGTATTGTCATGGTGTTGCGTGCATTGTCACGACAGTAGGTTTCGAGGAAGTGGTTAACAAGCAGGGGTATGTCGGTGCGCCTTCCTCGAAGAGGTGGTAGGTAAATTGGCACAACGTTGAGTCGATAATAGAGATCCTCTCGAAATGTCTCTTTTGCAACTTCATCAAGAAGTTCTCGATTGCTCGCAGCTATCACGCGAGTATCAACCTGAATGGTTTCGGTGTCACCAACACGTTCGAATTCACGTTCTTGTAATACGCGTAGCAGTTTCACCTGGAGTTTCGGTGTTGTTGAGTTAATTTCATCAAGGAAAATTGTTCCCGTATGCGCCGCTTCAAAACGGCCGGCTCGGTTTGCTACGGCCCCAGTAAAGGAACCACGGACATGTCCAAATAGCTCGCTCTCTAAAAGGCTTTCCGACAGAGCTCCACAGTTTACCCGGACAAATGGTCCGCTTCCGCGTTGCGAGAGTTCGTGAATGGCACGTGCAATAAGCTCCTTGCCTGTGCCCGTTTCACCAACAAGGAGAACCGATGCAGTTGAGGCTGCCACGCGGTGGGTCATTGCGTAGACCTCTTGCATGGCAGGACTTGTTCCAATGAATCCTGCTATGGATTGTGGACAGTCGTCAGTTGGTTTCCTGAGCATCGGCAGCCGATGATTGTCTTGGCGGTTGGAAAAGGGCAACGAGGGAACGGTCTATCGAAGAATCACCTCCTCGACTCGAGATATTGTACATATCATTGATAATTCGTAAGGTATTGTTTGTTAGAAGAATACCGTGGATTCGAATACTTTCACCGAGAGCCTCAACCGCCATTTCACGAACGTTTTTGCCTAAATCTGGTGCCCATGCCAAATCAAAAAGCGATTGTTGGGCATCTGGGCTGGGCATGTTTATCAGTAATTGCATTGCCGGTTCAAATGTTTCGGCATGCTTGAGGCCATTCTGGGTGACGGGAAAAGCCCCCCGAATATCCCACCCGAGGGTGCTTAGTCGAGCGAGTGTATCAAGTGCTGCATGGGCACGTTGAAGACGATGCTTCGCCTGTATTTGTCGCCAGCTTTGATCAGTTGCCTGTGGTCCAGCGACACGAGTGAGTGTTTCCGGAAATCGTGGCGGCTTGATGACTTCGTGTGCTGTTCCTGGCTGATGGACAGAAGGAAAGAACTGACTCTCGAGCCGGTCTGTTAACAGTGCGTTATCAAAATCAGCAAGACTCAGTACGAGTCGCGTGCGTCGACGGCACGCTTTATTGTCATCAAGGGGGTCAAGTACAACAAGTGCTGGTATTTGTTCACCAAGCGCTTCTTGCTGTAATAATTGGATAACTTCCGACGCACCCAGATCTGGTAGACGAGCCGAAAGGATAACCAGACGGACATCGGGTGATTGTCGTACACCTTGAACGCATAAACGACCGCTTGAAGTAATCGACGCTTCGAAGCCAAATTGAGCAACACTGCTTCTGAGAAACTCAGCAGTGTCATGATTTGGAGACGTAATGATGACACGGTCTGTACCACTCGAGGATGCAAAATAGAGTAATCGATCAAAGAGTCGACTCGATCCTGTAAAGGGAAGGTGCGGTGAAACGGTAGCCAGTGTTTGGGAAGCCTCGAATTGAACGAGTGTCGAGGGGGCGGCCAACGCTCGTACAAGGGGTGGCCGAATTGTAGAAATAGTCACCGGTTTGTTTGTGTCTACTTCGCGTATTGCTCTCACTGCAACTGCGGCAGCCAGTGGCATAGACCGGTTGAGCGCATCATCAAGGACTTCTGCTGCTAGTTCGGCTGAAAAACCAGCCGGTCCGCTCAGTGTTTCTGTGAGCGCTTCAGTCGGAAGCCCATTCAAAGCCGAAAAGTGGTCATCCTGAAAAATGAGCAGCGCTTCGGATTGCGCTAAAAGCACAAGGCGCACGGTGCGTGGATGCACACACCCAAGTGCGGACAGATCTCGTGCGATATGTCCAGCACGAAGACTTCTGCAAGCGACCGGCGGCAGATAGCGAATCTCCGGTCGGCCTGCTTGTGTGACCCAGAGATACTGTTCCACCGTTGGTCGTGGGCTTGTGATCGATGCTGCGCCCTCGGTAAGGCTGTCCGGAGTTGGAATGCCGTCTGGCGTGAGAAGCTGATCAAGTTTTGCAGTCAGCATCTGACAAGCAAGGTCCTGAGTTAATGGCTCGCCGCCAAAGTCAGTATGACCCTGTTGTTCAAGCTTGACTAAGAGTTGGAATGCCGCCTTTCGTGTGGCTTCACTGAATTCCGGAATGCAAGTTGGTGCGAAGAGAACGCTTGCCAAATCCAAATGTGCGACTGCATTGGGATTTGTTTGTTTTCCCGCCGGCAAACATCCGGAATCAACAAGAATGTTAAGAGCGTAAATAATTCCCGGAAACCGTTGGAAATCATCAGAGCCAAGCCAAGCGGTGAGTGCTCGAACACCTCGTTCTCCAGACTCTTCAATAATTGTTTCAGCAAGCGCTCTCGTCCGAAAATCTGCCTCGGATAAAGGCGTTTCGTTGAGGGCAGGAACTGTTTCCATAAGAATTTCAACAAGCATTGGAAGCGCATAGGTTCCGCCCTCCATGAGCGTAGTAGCAGCTTGTTGCCGTGCGAAAACATTGTCAGAACCCAAATCAACAGCGGCTTGTTGCAGCCTCGAAGAATCGGTTCTTTTTCTCTGAGCGGCGTTTTGCATTCCATCAATGAGGAACGCTACTGCCTGTGCCTGTTCGGGTTGAGCCGTTTTCTTCAGGAATCTCTCAAGACGACTCAATTCAGCAGTCTGGAAAGACTCACCGAGGTATGCAAGAGTTTCTTCTTTATCGGGCTCTCTATCCAAGGCTTCATCGAATTTCTCAAGAAACTCTGAGGTGGGATCAAGGGCCTCCACAGAGGCAGCACGTATTGCGGCGTCAAGGAGTTCCTGTGGTGTTGTGCGTTCCGGGAATTCCAGGGAGTCAACAACAGCCTGCTGAAAAGGGTCAAGTGGATCAGGATGCTTCGTGTCTTCAGTCGTTTCCGAAAAAGCTGAGGCCGACAGCACCACAACAATCAAAAGAGACAACCGCCAAGTGAGCCAACCATGTCTAGACACGAGCCGTCCTTTTACTGCGTACGAACTTACTTCGTGGCAGTCTCTAATTTCTGACGCCACGCTGAAAGTTGTTCGGCAACACAAGACGGAGCGGTCGAGCCAAAACTCACCATCCGTTCAACTACCCGTGAGGACCCCAAAGCCTGCCGTAAAGAGGCCTTCCAGCCGTCATATTCTGCGCGACAGGCATCATCAGTAAGTTCAGCCAGACTACACCCTTTTGTCAGGGCAAGTCGTACGAGTTTGCCAACGGTTTCGTGTGCGGTGCGCTGCGGCACACCTTCAACAATGAGTGCCTCCATGAGTGTTGTCGCATCGAGATGTCCTTTTTCAATTGATT
>WLWF01002615.1_pt1 | contig 12716 bp, 20 predicted proteins | sample 6718331 | NCBI WGS metagenome assembly WLWF01 (sample SAMN12718692, study PRJNA515312) | sponge metagenome | isolation source: marine sponge | host: Mycale hentscheli | place: New Zealand: South Island, Marlborough, Capsize Point | collected 2003-05-01
CTTGACCGGTTTTTTTAAAACTCTTTTGGATCTTTTTTTGACCGTCAACAATTGCGTCGGTTCCCTTGGTTGTTTCTTTGTTGAAATTTTTAACGTCTTTTGTTGCGGTATTTATTGCACTTCCGGTTTTTTCAAACCCGGCCGTTACTTCGTCAACATTGCTTTCAACTTGTAATTTTACCGTTTTATTTTCCGCCATTGTTTCTATATTTTAAATGTCTTTTTTGTACTTTATATATGCCCCGAACGGAACGCGGTATTTTGTATTTTCCCTTTGCGATTAAAACGTTTTCGTTGGTTGAATTTTCTATAAAACCCAACATGTCTATTATGTTTTTTAAATTACTCATGGTTTCTTAATTTTATTGTTGGTTTATATATATTTGGTTTGCAACTTGTCCGCCATTTTGCAAGGTCCATGTTAAGGTCAAAACAATAACTTGGGCCGTTGTACTACTTTCTAAAATAAGATTATTTCCATTTTCGGTTCCTAATTGAACAACCGGGAACGTTTCAGTAACTAAAATATTAAGCGGGTTTGGGTTTTGTGGAATACAAACGGTAACATTTTGAGCTTGGCTTATTGTTGACGGCGTAATTGTTACGCCTGGAAACGTTGACGTAATGGTACAACTTACTGCACCATTAACAAAAGGTATAAATTGCTCAAAACATTGTGCGTTCGGGTCCGGCGTTATTGGCGGGAAAATTGGCGGTTTTCCGTCTGCGATAATTCGTCTAAAATCATTAACTAAAACCAATGTTGCTTCTCCGGTTGTTAGGTTTAATTTTATGTTGTTAATTAAAAAACGTTCCGTTCGTATATTTAAACGGTCATTTAATTTTAAATTTGTAACAAAACTTAAAGGTAAAACGGCTAATACGGTTGTTTCTCGGTTTTTTGGGTTATATAAATTTTCTAAATATTCTTTATAATATACATTGTATAAACCGTTTTCAATATTATTTAAAGTAAACGTTGATATTTCCGTTTTAAAATTTAAACTAAATTCAGTATTTAAAATGTTTGTGTCTTGACCAAATGGAACATACGTTGTTATTTCGTCCGTTATTGTGTCGCCGTCGGTCAAATAAAAACTAACGGTTTCGTTATTTCTTTCGTATAATAAAATTGGGTTTGGAGTATATGGCTTTAAATCTTGCGTCAAATTATAACCAACTTGTAAATTTGTTCCGGTAAACTTTGAGAACTGCAAATTTTCAAAAATAACCTCAATATTTTTTTCTCCGCCGTCGTAATTAAATGTGGTTATTAAGTCCCCATACTCCCTATAAAATAAACTTGCAAATTGTCGATTTGTTATGCTTTCCGATTTTGCGTATTTAAAACCAATTGTATTAAATAATTTTATCCTTGAAACGTTTGTTTTTTTCGTATCTACAAACGGAGTTATATCGGTTATGGTCCCCTCGTTATACCAATCCTCCAACGTTTCAATTTGGTATGTTCCAGGCGTAACGCCAAAACATGTTAAGTTAAAAACGCTCAAAATGTTACTAAACCAATCTTGTATTTTAAGATCCGGCGCACTTGTCGCCAAATTGTTTTCGTTGTCCGTTTGGCTTAACGTGGTTTCCATGTAACGAATATTTACCGGTACCGGCGGTATTGTTGGGAATACTAATTCGAGATAATAAACAATTGTTACGTTTAATATCATGGGAACGTCGGAACGAAAAGCAAAACTAATTTCAGTATTTAAACTTGGGTTATTTGCGTTGTCCTCGGTCCATAAATTGACCGTTTGGTTGCCCCCGCCGTTTACCTCAACCGTTGAATTAAATGTACCATTCCTTGTTATGTCGAAATAATACGAAATATTATTGGGGTTTGTATTCGTAATTATTGCGTCAATTTTATGGGTTCCTTGGTCCGTTACAACATTTAATAAACCTAAACTTTGGACGTAATTGTATTGTATTGTTCCGGTTGCACTATTTGCGGACCATGTACCCTCAACGGAACCGTTGTTCTCATTAATTTGAAACGGTGCCGGAACCGGGGTATTGTTTCCGAATTGGTAGCTTGTAAATAGTAATTTTACCGGCGGACTTATATAAGATACATTGTCTTTATTTTTAAAGTACATGTACGCCTTTTTAAATCGTTCCTCATTTAGTATTCCCCCCTGGAAATTAATATTAAAATTTTCCTCAATAACTTCGAGAATTGCGGACAACTTAACCGCCGGAAATAAATTAGACCAAATAATGGCACCCGCCGGGGTATCAATATTTTCGGCCGGTGTTGTCGGGTTGTTATATTGCCAATGTCTTTGGCCGGCAATTAATGGATACCTTACGTTGTAATCGGTTAATCCGTCGGTTATTCGGTCTTTTACGTTTTGGTATGTATAATCAAATGCCAAACTTGACCAATCTAAATCAATAAATTTTAATTCCTTAAACGTATCTTTTAAGCTTACTAATTCGCCGTAAAATGTAATGGAATAACTATAAGGTTGGTTGTTTTCAATATTTGCTTTTTCTAAAGAAATAACCCCGCGTCGAAAATGGGTATTGTCAATTTCAATAATTGCGCCTCGTCTTATATTTGGGTTAATTGTATTTGTTCCATTGTAAAACGAAACGGACGAATTGTAAAAATGCCTAAATATTTGGTTGTTACTTGGGCTTGCCGGAACCGAAAAGCTTTGAGTAAAATCGGTAAATGTTTTGTCTAAATCGGAAATATTTTGAACGCTTAAATTAATGCTTATTTGTTCGTCTTTAAATAATTCAACCCTTTGGCCCTCAATAAATAATTGTACTTCTCTTTTCATTAAAGAACGTTGTTAATTGTTGCGTTGGCAAATGTAAACTCTAATTCGTAATTAATTTGTTTTTTGTTTATATGTTCAAACAATTCGGTTGCGCTTGTTTTAAGGGTTGCCGGCTTGCCGTTTATTCTTATAATTTCGCTCAACATTAAGGGCTTCAAAATGCGTTCGTTATACTCTTCTTTTACCCAATCCGTATTTACTTTAATACTTTGCGTCGCGTTTAAATTAAAGACTTTTGTTTGTTCAAGGGCCGGGTTATAATTAACAAGGTCCCGCGCTAATAAATTGTATGTTTTCTTTGTTACTGAAATGCTCGTTTTACTTACTTTGTAAAATATGATCCGTTGCCATACGCCGTATTTATTAACAAAATCGCATACAACCGGGGTATATTTACATTCGCTTTTTGGTGTAAAAGTCCACGTTGCAAGTACCGTTCCGGTGTCGGTTTTGTACTCGACAATATTTCCAACGTCGCTATATGTAGGGAATACCGTATAAAATTTTTGTACCGGTCCAATAACTCCCGGGTTAAATGTAAAGCTTTGCGTTGTACCGTCGGCCAAACTTGTATAGACTACTTCATAATCCAACTTTGGGACAACATGAATTTCGCCGTATCGGTTTAAAAATGGTTGCGGAAATACCGAACCGGGGTTGTTTGCGTCGTACCAATATTCGTAATTTCCAGGAACCAAATGTATTGTTCCCAATTCCGGGTTATACCCCTCTTCATAATATCCGAAACCGTCAAACGCATAATACGTTTTTGTGTCAATTTCGGTATATCCGGTTATCGTCAATTTTGAACGCACTACTTTTATATACGCCCATTCGTTGTTTGGCGGTACCGTTGGCGTTGCCGTTTCAACTATCGTACTTTCAATAAAATTGATATACTCGCGAACGTAATTTGAGACGTTGTATAACATTTCCGTACTACTCGGGGACGGTATTAATTTTTCTAATGTGTAGGTAGGGGACGTTGGGGGCGTTGTACCGTTATTCCAAATATACAATTCGACTTTTGAACCCAAAATATTTGGTTCGTCAACTTCTATTATGTAGGGGCTACGAACGTATATTGGTTCGTTTTGTAAATTAACTATGCTCATTGTTTTATTAATTCTAAAAATATTGCTTCGACGTCTTTTATATATGCCAATGCTAATTGGTTATCTATGTCCCGGGTTGTTTGGTCCCATGCCCTTGAAAAGAATTTACGCGGGGGCAAACCTTGGTAAAATATACTTTTTGACATCGCGGTTTTTATTGACGCCCTGGAAACAAAACGCCCATTATTTCGCGTTCCTTTAATTTTCTTTTTTACAATCCAAGGGTCCAAACCTTTAAATAAACTTCCTTTGCCTTTGCCCGATCCAAACTTAAAACGACTTCCGGGGGCCTTTTGTATTCCGGGCTTTTTTGAACCGTCCGGTTGTTTTATATTTACCGCCCCGGGGTTGGCACCTTGTACCCCCTCGTCTTGGTAAAAACCATACTCAACCATTATAAATTCAAAAATAAAACCGTCCATTGTTTGGTCCACGTTGTACCCGATACTATCAAATAAAACGCCCGAACTTATCATTTTTTCGTTCTTTAAGTTTTTGCGCGTTCGACTTACTAATACGTCGCCAAAGGTTTCTATTTCTTTTAAAACCTCGTTTAACATATTGTCATATGATTTGGTACATATAGGGAAATACTCGCGGACCAACCGGCCAATAAGTTAGAATAACTTTGCTCAAATGCTTGCATTGTAAAACCAACTAATTGTATTTTGTTGTCCCAAAGGTCCCCGCGTCTTAAAGATTCGTACAACCTCAACAATACATTGTATTGAGTATTCATAACTGAATGTTTGTTGTTTACGCCGTCGTCCGAAATATCTACTATATCCATTGCGTACAATGTAAAAGTAAATTGTACCGCGTTTTCGGCGGGCGTTGCCGTCTCCATTGTCATATAGCTTAATGGAAAAATGGTTTGTTTTGACAAGTCTATCTCGTCCCCCATTCCCTCGCCAAATTGGTTTACTAATGGGTTGGCCTCTAATGTTTCTTTTATAGTATTGTAAACTAATGAATACCCCTCGTTGCTCATACTTTAACTTTTTGCTTTTGCTTGTCTAATTTGTTTTTTACGTTCGCTTGCCTCGGCTTTGTCTTTTTGCGCAATATATTCAAGGTAGGTAATTGCTTTATAAATGGGAATTTTTGTAACTCGGTCGAACTCGAGCAAATTTCCATTGCTAATTCTATAAATGGAATGGTACCATTTCCAGTTTTTGTTGAATTGGGACCATTCGCTATAATCGTTTTGTTGTTCATTCTCTTCGTTTCCGTTTTTAAAAACTGTGTTAAATTGTTCAACAATTCCTTTTCTAAATTGCAAAAAAAAAGCGACGTTCCCAATACGATATTTAACGGCAAGTTTTGCATAATATCCATATACTTTTCGTTGGGTTCGTACTCTTCGACTTCGTATGTGTCCTTGTACGTTTCCGTAATTGGGCGGTATAAAACGGCCATTGCTTTGTGTAAACCGTCCCATTTTGTTAAATGACTTTCAACGTCTATATACTCGCCAAAACTCATATTTTCAAGATCCGGGACCATGCCAAATTCTATTCCGTTAAATTTCCAACGCTTGTTAAATTTTGCCTCTTGGCTTAATACTTCTTTAATTTTACCAATTAAAAAATATACGTCTTTTACGGCCATTCTTGAAACGGTCCGCATGTCTAAACCGCAAAAAATTGATACAAATTTAAAGGCCAATATTTCCTCATCGTTTGTCGTTTCCTCAACCTTTAACCATTTTTGGTACGCGCTCAATGGTATTTCTTGTAAATGCGTCGGGTACTTAATATTTATATTCATTCGTTTATATCGTTTTCGGGTTCGGGTTCGGGTGCCAACCATTCCGGGGTACCCATTAAATTTAATGCGGTCAAATAATCCATGGTTAAAATTGGTACAATTGTTTGGTCCTCAATAAATGTCGGTTGACTATTCCACTTTAAAACAAATTGCGTTAAATCAATACTTCGCCTTATTGTTGTTTCGTCTGTTTCCCCAACTTGGCTAAAATCTACTTTTGGCAAATCGTCTATACTAATTGTTGCGTATGTTTCCGCGTTTCTATTGGCCATTACTTTTTAACAATCAATTCATTTTCAGACGCTTTGGGCCTTTGTCCGGTTATACTTGTTTTTCCGGCATAACTCGTAAAACATATTTTGCCAAAATTTCCGGTTTTACTATCTATTATCGGGGCTTGTCCCCAACCAATGTTATTATTTACCGCGCCTTGTCCCCATGTGTCCATAATGTTTTCTTTTATTTAATAACAATAACTCGTCTTTTTGTACCTAATAAAGATAATATTTGCCCCGGTGCGGGTTCTCCAAAACCTGGGAAATAAAATACCGGCATGCGTCGATACAATGGTTCCATTCGTCCTTTGGCACCGTCTTATTGGTCTTACTGATCCATTGATAATTGTTAAACTCTTTTAATAGGTTTTCGCTTTTTGGTTCAATGATTATTTTGTATTCCAACATTAAGCTAATACCGCTTGTAATACTCCCTTGGCCTTTTACCGCGCTAACAATATTTAGGCCCCGGCCTTTTAACTCACTTATTAAACGCGGTTCGGCACTATCCCCAACTATCAAATTTTGACGTCCGGCATGTTGCATATTTAATTCGTATATGGCCCCGGTACTTAACCCCACCTCGTAAAAACATTCTCTTAAATGTATCGTCTTTTGTTTGCGGTTTATACTACATTCAATTAACGTTGTCGCGTCTTGGCTAAAACCATAATCTTGACCGAAACCCATTAAATCGGTTTGCTCAAATGGTCCGGTTGACCAATGCGAAAAAACGGCCCCGGTTGGTTGCGAACGTTGGCCGGTTCCGTAAACGGTCCACCAATAAGGGTTGCTTATTTTTTCCTCGATGTCCTCAACTTGACTTTGTGTTAAATGCGGGTTGTCCCGGTACGTCGAAATAAACGGTTTGTACTTTGGTATGTAATGGTCCAACCAATGCTCAACCGGTAACGCCGGGTTATAATCCGCAATTACTTTATGCCTCGTCCTTGGGAACAATTGGTTTACGGTGTCCTCGGGCAAATGGTTTGCCTCGTTTAACCATAATATATCGCGGGACCGTCCATGTATTTTTTTGCTATCGTCCGCCCCATAATAGTTTATTGTATTGCCAAACAAAATGTATTTACCGTTGGTCATGTTATGGCTTAACCGGTCGTACAATTCATGCTTTATAAGTATGTCTTTAAAGTCTTTCCAGGCCGTATTCTTTAAGGCCGTAAATGTGTCTCGGCATATATCAATTTCCATTTTTGCGTTGGGGTGTTCTTTACAAAGCCATATTATGTAATAAATAACGGCCCACGTTTTGCCGGATCTCGTACCCCCTTGTAATAAAGTTACGCGTTGTTTGGGTACCGCGTCTTTTAAATATGTAAAATTTGGGTTGGCTTTACTCTTCATTTGTAAACCATTCGGGCAACGTTCCTTTTGATATACTTACATTATGGTCGTTTGTCTCTATATACCCCCGGTCCCTCATTTTTGTTTTGGCATAAAATATGGTTACGGTCGGGTTGTCGTTTTCAATATGTTTTCTTATTTTTCCCTCAACCCAATCTTTGTTCGCCTCTTCAATTTCTTTAACCTCGCGTTTGTAGTCCTCGTCAATCTTTAACCATTCGTAATGCGTCCACCTATTTATATTAATTTTTTTGCATGCTTCGCTCACGTTACCGCATGTCAAATTTAAAGCTTTGAGCATGTCCCTTTTTTTAGTGTTGGGTTTGTTGGGCTTGTTGTTTTTATTTTTCGTTGTCATCGTCTCCGTAATTTAAGTAAATATACAACCAACAAGAAAGTATAAATAAAATGCCTATGTAGCTAAATAATATCGTTGTCATTTTTTGTCGGGTTATATTCTAAATACAACAAATTCAATTCTTGTAGTTTCCAATTTACGCAACTACCACAACTTGACGTCTTGTATTTTGTACTAAATACTCTATTGTAAATGTTAACTATTGTTGTTTGTTCCGCATGGGTTATTTTATGCCTCGTCTTTTGGAACCATAAATGCAAAAAATCGTATTCGTCCTCGTTTAAGCATTTAGGGTTTTTAAATGGAAACAATTTATTTAAAGTATCGCGCCTTTGGTCGCACCCGCAATCGTCCCCCAATATAAATTTGGCTATCCTGGAAACGCCGGTTTTTTCCAATACCTTTTCCACTACGTCGCCAACTCCTTTTAAGGGTTGTTTACTCTTCCATTCTTTGTACTCTTTTGTTCTTTTGTCAAGGGCGTTATAATATGCCTCGTCTTTTTGTTCGCTCATGTTCTTTTGTATATTCTGATTTTTAAATTAAAAATGTTAAGTCTAAATATTGTTTTATACATTACAACCAATTTTCAACGTATATAAAACCGCAACCAAACCGGCATATAATTTGCGTTAATGCTTCGCCCGCGTTTTCAATAATAGGGGTATCATTTGTTTCATTTCCGCAACATGGCATAACATACCGTTCATATATTTTCATTTCCGGCATAATTAACGTACGTTCTCGCATGTCATGAATTGTCTTTATTTGTTCTTTGGTTGGTGTCATTATGTTATTTGGTTATAATCTTTATTAAAATAATCCTCAAATTCCTCGTTTAATTCGTCTTTAAGACGCTTTCTACATTTTTTAATGGTATTGCTTATACTCGACAAAGATATACGGCTATCGCGCGAAATTTTGCGCATGCTATCCGGACCGGTTGCAACCAAAATAAACAATTGTCGGTCGTACCAATGCCAATTTTCCATTACGTTTTTAATTTTGGCCTCTAAAATATCATTTGCAATATACCATTCGGTCGGGGCCTCGTCCCGGCTTGTCATTTTAAAGTCCTCAATTTGATATTTTTTTACTTTGGCCTTTTGCTTGGCAAAATTTATATGGTTGTTTCTTAAAGCTATATACATAAAACCTTTATTCGCTTTTCCGTTAATTACTGCGCGGTCCTGGGCGTTGGCTTGGTGTATTCTTAAATAAGTTTCTTGTACTAAATCTTCGGAATATGTGTACTCGCCAAATGTGCGCACCATGTCAACCCATTCGGCATGTTGTTTGTTTAATATTTCCAACCAATGTTTACTCATGGAAAAGAAAAAAGCCCCGGTTTCGGGGCATTGTTTATTTTTGGTCTTTAATATACGCATTTAATTTTCTTAACGTACTCAATTTAACATCGTCTCCGGCCATAAATCGGTCAATATTGTATTGGTGCATTTTCTCGCCTTTGTCTTGTATTTCTTTTACAACCTTGTTTCGGGTTTTGTATTTTAGAATTTCAAACATTGCGTTGCGCAATTCCCGGTCTTTAATATATGGCATGTCGTATTTGTTAAAATGGTAAATCGTCGTCCAATTCGTTTTGTTCGGCTTGCAACTTGTCCTCAACAAAATTTTGTTCTATACCGTCGCGCTCGTTTTTTGTGCTATTTAATCTCCATGCCTCAACCGTATTAAAATATTTTACCTTACCGTCGGGCGCGGTCCATGCTCGGCCCCTTAAATTTATGTCAACGTCCATTTGTTCGCCAACGTTCCAAAGATCCAATAAACCGCATTTATCTTGCGTCAATTGTATTAAAATTAATTGTGGGTATTTGTCCGCCGTTTCAATTACAAATTCGCGCTTACTAAATTTTTCACTTACTTTTTGGGTTTCTCCTTTAACGTGTAGTTTTCCTTTTACGTTCATGTTTATTTTGTTTTTAATTGTTTATAATATTCTCGGCATTGCTCAACGCGTTCGTATATTCTTTTTATTACGTCCTCGTCTCTTTCAATTACAAAGTTTTTTACTCGTTTTTCTTTTGGTATGTGGTCGAACTCATGGCGCGAACGGACCATGGCCACAATTTCCGGGTTCTCGTCTCCGTCCCATACGCTATCGTTCAACCAATGCTCGCGTCGTATTTGGTCCAATACCATATTTTCCGGGGTGTTAATTAAACAATATGCAAGGTCGCATTTATCGTAACCGGTCAATGCAAGGTACCCCATACATTGAAAATAATAATCTTTGTTTGGTATTTCCTCGTCAAACATTGGAAACGTTGTACCGTCCCAACTCGTCTTTACGTCGGCCAATACGGTTTTTGTGCAAACGTCCGTATGCCCGGTTATATAATCATTCTCAAACGCATGTTGTTTTCCATGTATCGCGTCAAATGGTAACGCCCAATCCAAAACCTCGTTAGCTAATTCAATGCTTTGCGTTTCGCACTCAATGCCTTTATCAATAAAACGACTTCTAAACGTTCGCTCAATACCGTATTCGTTTTCCTTAAATATGTCTTGTATATACGTTTTGCATGTTTTACTTAACGTCTCTTTTTTGGTCCTTGGGTTGGTCATTATTTTACCCAATGACGAACAACGTATTTTTAATTCGCTCATGACAATTTTTTTAATTGGTTCGTACTCAATTTAAAATTTGCCTTTAACTCTTCGACGGTATATTTACCGTTGCTTATTGCGTCCAACGCATGCTCGAATTTTTCGTTTGTTAAGCTTGGTTTTTGTGGTTCCGCTTTTCCGGCCATGTCTATATCTTTATCCGAAACAAGGCCAAAAAATGACGATAACGCATAACGTCGCCAATAAGAAATACCCGCCCCCTGGGCTTGAAATGGATTCATTTTTGCCAATGCTATGTCTTGGGGTATTTCCGTAAACTCTTCTAATGTTTCTTTGGTTGGCCAATGGCAAACAATGGTTTTTAAACCGGTGCCGGCTAATGGTTGCATGACAAATAAATCATGCTTTTTAAGTAACGGCGTAATAACGCGCATAATTTCGGCAAGGTCCGTATATTTATATCCGTACCCCTCACTTTTTTTATAAAGTATTGGTACCTCGTATTGAAAATTTGCTATTGCCTCGTAAATGCTTTTTTGCTTTTTGACTGCGGTTCGCTTTTTTGGTGTTGGCTTATCCATTTTGCCCCCCTTTTTGTACTTCATGCGAACGTAAAACGGTTTCCTTTATTAAAGATCCATGCGCTAATACAACCTCATACATTGCGTTGGCTTGGTCCTCGTTTGTAGTAAATGATTTGTCAACGTATAAACCGCCCTTGGTTATTTTATAATACGTTTCGGTTTTTTCTCCGTTGCTTTCCACAATTTGTATTAATTCAACGGTTTCGGTTTTTGGTTTTTGAGACGCCAAAACGTCTATTTTTACATTGTCCATAATTTATGTATTTGTTTATATATACCGCAATATAATGATTTTATATTACAATTCTTTTATTTTCTTTTTGTACTTTTCAACAATTTCGTTTAATTCGTCCCTTGTATATTTTTTTTCCTTGTGGGCCTCGGTGTATAACTGCAACAAATGATCCGCGCCAATTCTTTGTTGTATTTTTATTTGGTACTCAATTAAATTTCCGCTTAAAAAATGGTTGCATTTACGGCATTGCCCCCAACAATTGGCCTCATTATAGGTAACACTTTTAAACCCCCCACTTGAAAAATAATGACCGGCGTCGTATTCGGTTGTTAAAATTGTGTCGCAACTGGCGCACTCTTTGCCATGGTCCCTTTTTCGTATGTATGCGTTAAAAACCTTTTGGGCTTTTTTCATTAAAGAACTTATACTTTCGTTTTTTTGTTTCCATTCTTTTTTCGTTTTTTTCCAATTTTTAACCTTGGCCGTTTCAACCCATATTTTAACGCATGCGGACCGAAAACAAAACTTTTGGTTAAAATGCTTTGCGTCAAATTTTTCCTTACAATTTTTACACCTTGGCATTTAAAAAAGGTTCAATTGTTTTATTGTAACGTAACCCGCCAAAACGCGTTCGGTGTTTTCGTCTATAAGGTCCGCAAATTCTATTTCGCAAAATGTACCGCAATTTGGAATTATTGCCGGTTCGTCTCGTCCGTCTCCAGGTTTTAAACTTTTTAAGGGTTTACTCTTCATACAAGACGCCCCTATGTCGTCCTCTAATTCAACCATGCGCTCAAAATAATCCGGAAAATGTTTTTTTATTTTCAACCAATACCCGGCCCCGCCTTTCACGCACCCAATACAATTATTATTAGTAAACCCTAATTGATACATTTTTGGTAAATGTATGCCGTTTATTAACAATAATTCCGCGCATTGTTCTTTAGTCATTTTTCTATCAATTAAAGGAAACAACGGTTTGGCCTCGGGGTATTGTTGCGAAAATCTAATTGCTCGGTTTATTTCTTTTTTGTCAAATTCAAAACCAAATATTTGTCCCTTGCTTTTTATAGTTTTTTCAATCTTAATCCTAACATTCTTTTTTAAATGTTTAGTACATGGCGCACCCCCGGGACCATTAATATATCTATTTCGTTTTATTACGTCGAACTGGTCCGTATATAAATGACTTTGTATGCGGTTTATTTTTTTTCCGTACCATTTTTCGCAATCGCGTATAAAACGCTCGTTGTCCCAATGTGCGCTATCAATGACAATATAATATAATTCTACGTTGTCTTTGCCGTAAATATCCAATGCTAATTTACAAGCTACGGCACTTGTAACCCCGCAACTAAACCAACCTATAATCATAATGTTAAATTGTTTTTAATGTCTTGTAATTCCTTTTTTAGCTTTGCAACCTCGGCTTTTAAGTCTTGGTTTTGGCTTTCAATTTTATATTTGTCTAAATCGTTTGTTTCGCGTTTTTCGCGTAACCAATTAAAAACCGCTTGTACTTGCCATAAATCATCTAATGTATCCCTCATGCTATTTATTAAATCAGTACGTTCGGGGTGTTTTATATCTATTTCGTCCAAACTTGCTTTTACTT
>WLWF01002617.1_pt1 | contig 12709 bp, 13 predicted proteins | sample 6718331 | NCBI WGS metagenome assembly WLWF01 (sample SAMN12718692, study PRJNA515312) | sponge metagenome | isolation source: marine sponge | host: Mycale hentscheli | place: New Zealand: South Island, Marlborough, Capsize Point | collected 2003-05-01
ATTTAATAATACATATGATTTGAAATTGTGGTACAGTATTTTTTTCTACAAAAATTTCTAACGGAGTTCCCATGTTTTTCATATTGTTCTTTTACCGCCTTACTTTGAGTCGTTAATCCAGTCATAACACATTTTTGGAATCCAGCGGTATTAACATAACAATTTGGATTAGTAGGTTTACAAACTCTTCTACATAAGTGGGGTAAATTATAACTTCCTTTATTAGTAGGATTAGGTCTAATTTTATTAAAACGACGATCATTAGCATTAAATTTATTCACTAACGACTCTTTCCTGTTACTTAATTTATCCATATTATATAGGTACTTGATAAATTTTAAACTATCTTAAATTTAAAGTTTACGAAATTTAATTTGTAATTGAAATCATTTTTGGCATATTTCCAGTAATTTCGTTAAAAAAATGAATAAATGTACTGGTTAAGTTGGAAAAGTTAAAATATTTAGACGCATAGGGACCTAGATAGAATAGTTTAAATAGAGGACCTAGATCTACATTTGCCATGCCAAATGTTAATACTTTCCAAAAAAACCATTGGTACCAGTTTATTACCATTAATATAGCATATAGCCATCTTCTCTCAAGAAGAGCCCTAAAAATCATAAATATATCAAATACCCAGCCAATATATGGAAATACAGAAAATCCTATTAACAGAACATCATTAATATTTAATGGTATATTAAACTCATAAAAAAGAGCTGGGAAGATAAGTTTAGGTAAACTGGCTAATGAAGTAGTACCCTTATTGTCAGGATAACTACTTGTTAAAGCATCAATAGCCGACCTTGCTTCTGTGTTTGATTTCTGATTAAAATTACATAATTGGTTTCCAAGTTTATCCCCGAGACTTTTAAGCCCAATTTCAATCCCATCTAATACTTGTTTTTGATCTAAATTATTAATATTACTCGCTATATTTCCAATATTGTTATTAAATTTGTCGGTAACTTCTCTATATTGTTTATGAGGTGAGGGTATTTTTTTAATTTGACTACTAAATTTATCGGAACTTACCTTGTTGGGTAAGTCTATTTTAGGGAACGTGCTTTTTCTTTCCTGAAAGGGAGATTCTCTTGTAGTTTTATCATCGTCATCATCATCTGGAGTACCATGTAAAGACGCATCGTATGGAACACCATAATCATCGGATTGATCTACTGAGCGACTTTGTTGATATGGATGACTAATATGTTTAGACATTACTGGTTGGGATGATGGAGTGTAATTAGAAATTGGAGGAGGTGGTGGTACTGGGGTCTGGGGTGGAGGCGGTGGGGGGTATATTTGGGATTCATCAAGAATTGGCATTTTTTTTTGTTTTCTCTCTAAATCTTTTTTAACGGCTTTACAGTGTTTTTTAGCAGATTTTCCTTGTAATTTTTTATTAAATTCTCCCATCATTTGCCGGCAAGTGTTCCTACCTGAACTATTATATTGTGTTAATTTTTCATTAAGATATCCATCTATTCCATCCGGATTAGCTTCATAATAATTACATAGTTCATTTAGATCACGTAAATCACATCCATCATTATCAAATTTTGATAATTTAAAAGCTGGTTTTAATTTTTTATCTTGGCAAACCCCTTCTAATACAGAAGTAGTTTTAGTACCAGTAACCTGGTACTTTTTATATAATTTTTCTTTCATATCTGAGATATTTTGATAATATCCGGGATAATCAGGATCCTCTATAGAACAATTTGCCTTTTTACAACCTACCGCTTTATTATCACAAGAAGACGCATCATTATTCCCACATTTTTTTACGCTATACCCAAGTCGTCCTTTACTAATTTGACGATAACATCGTTCATTTAATTCACTTTTACTCTTACTTTTACTTTTACTACCACCATATTTTTTAGAGACACTTTTTTTAACATAGTTCATGGTCATAGCTTTGTATATTAATTCTGCTATAGGTTGGTCAATAAACCGACCCCCTTGATGGTCCTGTAAATTCATAATTTCCTCTATTTTACTTTCTCTGGAGCGGTCTGTATGGATAATGTAGTTTAATTGTTCAAAAAAATCACTTAGATTTCCTACTTCTAAACAAAGGTCTGTAATATTTTTTTTAATAAATCTACGATATGATTTCATGGAATCTACATTAAGGGAATCTAAGACCATTTCTAATAAGTAGCATGGACTATTAACATCCCTATCTTTATTTATTCCCCAATACCATGTTTCGGATACATTAGCCTTTTTATCTGAATTTATAAATCTGGAATTTGAAACAGGAAACATTTATATAAACCTATTTTATAACGAGAAATTAAAACAAAGATGGAAAAGCTAGAAAAGCATGAAAATATCTATCAGTCAATAAATACTAGTTTAAGTGAAACAGTAGAATTAGCTCAGGAGATATCTACGACATTATCACTTCAGGGTGAACAAATTTCAAATCAGTATCAAGAATTAACTGCTATAGACCAACACTCTAAAATTGCTCATAAAAAGGTAAAAATGATGAATTCCGTATTATATAGGTGGTGGACATGGTTAGCTGAAATTGGTACTAATGTCACCACTACTATTAGTAATGGAGTAACCTCATTATCCAAATCTGAACCAGAAACAGAATGTAAAACTAAAACAGAAATAAAAATAGGAAAACTAAATAATGAAAAGTTAGAGTCAACTAGTAATAATGACCCTAGTATGGAAAACAATTGTCTTGATGATGATAATATTAAAAACCTAAATATCCTAAAACAAATCTCATTAAGCATTGGAGAAGAACTAGATATGCAATGTAAAAAATATTCAGAAATACATGAGATAACAGAAAATAGCAGTGCCAGAATAGATAAAACATGTAAAATATCAAATAAGATGTGCTAAAATCAATATTTACATACAATAAACATAACAACGATCAACAGGATAACGATAAGATAAATATAATAAGACGTACCACTAGTATATCTTGGAACATGTCTAATCTCAGAAAATGACTCAATTGTATGATCCGTAGATTTCTTAACTCCTATATTTCCTTTAGCTTTTGATGAGGTACCAAGTAAATTTTTAGGTAGATACCATTTACTGTCTTTCTTGGTATGTGACTGTTTCCAACTACCTTCATAATGATGTAGTAATATCGCCTTGTCTAAACATTTCTTATTATAGTAGACGAACTGGCTTCCAAAATAACACTTTCCCTTAATTGTAATAGTATAGAGTCTATTATTTTTATTTAAAAATCTAGTGACCCCCTCAGTAAAAGCTTGTGGACCGGTTAACCAATAGGTATATTCATTTTTACTAATACGCTCTAGTGTACATGGTTTCAACTGGAACCTTTCCCTAATAACATTTAATATTTCCTTAAAAACGGGATGATTTTTCCTAGCAGCAAAAAACCATTGTAAATATTCAATCAGTACTTTACCATCCCTTTTTTTATCTTCATCACGTCCAATTAAACATTGATCAGAAGCCTTTATAATTTTACTTAGGGGTTTAATCGCACTTGTATCTAAATCAGCATAAATACCACCATAATGATATATGATTATATATCTAACTAAATCTGCTTTTTGTACAGGTAAATATAGGGATTCATAAATATTTAAATATTGGGGGTAATGTTTACTAATTAAATCTACACAGTCTTTAGTTTTATGTAAACGATAACTATAATCTGGATTATATCGTTTCCAAGACTTACTAGCGTTTAATAAATTATTGGAGATTTTTTTAGATCCAACCCAGATCTGATGGATTTGTTTCTCAATTAACATTAATTCTATACAATATAATTTATAGAATTAACGGTTAATATACTAAAATATTTACCAGCACTAATTTAGGCTAGCCTAAAGATGATAAAAAATAAAGTAGGTTATAATAATTACTAATAGCAGTTTAAGGTAATAGGCACTTAGATTAGATGTTGTATTAACTGGTGCTGGTTGTGATACATAAGAAACAAAATTTTCTTGGGTCTCTATGATATATTTAGCCTCATTAGCCATAATATATTTCATGATGGTTTTCCTGACGTCGCTTTTTAATTCGGGGGGAATTTTATTCTGAGTATTATATCCATATAATAATTTATTTTTATAGTTTTGGTTAGGAATATGATCACGAAAGTAACTAATTATATAGGGGGTATCTTTTTTATTTCCAGATTTCTTAACTGCTAACTGCATAATTAGCTGATTTTCCTCAATAGTTCCGACACATTCAAATGGCTTGTAATTTTTATGACCAGTTAATTCTAGATACGTAGTTAATAATTTTTTGTCATTAAGCATATCATTACCAATTATATTGTTTAGATTTTCTCTATCTAAATAGGGGTACAGGGATAGATAAATAAAAGCACATTTACTACACTTACCACACCATTTACCCCAATTACAACTAACAAATGCCTTATGATATCTAGTAAAATTTGAAAATATTTTGGCTATTTGGATCTCATAAAGTGGTCTTAAAATACTAAAATATTCTAGTTGATTGTTAACATATCTTTTTAAGAAATAATGATAATCGCTTTCAAATTCATAACTTTTAGTATATTGATGGTTTATCTCTATTTTTTTCCCATTCTCATAAACAGATAAATTTGGAAAATTAGAGCTCTTTTCGTTACTATAGACAACATACTTCATATTAGTTAACCCCGCTAATAGACAAATTAAACTGGATGTATAAAGTGTATATGGGATATGTCCACTATAGGTTTTATAACTATTTGGTATTTTACCGTATTGAATATAGCTAATGTTAAGGTAATTCGCGACATCAGACACATCAATGACATTTTTACGATAATTAGTTAATCCAACGGTAACCCAACTATAGCGTAGCCCAATCTCTTTTAAAATCTCAGAAGAAACAATACTATCTTTACCACCACCATTAGGTAATAGGGCTTCTGGAGTTAATGGATAATTTACACTTTTTAACAGTGGTTTAGTTTTGTCTGTTAAAATAACTAATTTATGCGGCAGCTTGTTTTTATAGAAAAATTCACCTAATCCTTTAGTAAACCATTTTGTCCATAGGTCTAGAGATGTTTGATCTAGTTGAATAGCACTAATAATAATTTGTTTTGGATAATATTTTTTTATCATAAATGATAATAAACCAAGCCCAGTATTAACTATATATGGAAATAAACGATATCTTAATTGGGTTGGATAACGTTTAATTAGATCTGGATACTGATTTGATTTTACATGTATTTTATAGGCGATACTATGGTTATCTAGCAAGTAATATAGCATAATACCATCATCATTAAAACTATATTTACTAAAGATTAATTTAGATAATCTAGTAGACATCTATTTATCTTATTTTACCTAAGATTTAAAATAGGATTTTAATATATTAACTACCACTTCGTTATTGTTTTTCCGATCAGCATAATAATGAATATCTAGATTAGGCAATCCATTAATTTCATTAACGGCAGATCGGTTACTTGGATCAAGATAAGACTTCCTAATATCAGGTGATAAAAAGTCTATTCCAGTATACTGTAACCGCATGATTTTACTAATCTCGATAAATAACTTAATATTATCAGGATGTATATCACTTATCTTAATACGTTGTGGTGTAGATCCCTGATGGAAATTTGTTAATGGGTTTACTATTAATTTCTGTCCCCTTACTGGTATATCAGTTGTTCTAATTCGGCGATCCATTAGATAATCATGGTCAATAATCACAGCATGAACCCCTAAACTACTGTTTTCCATATTTTTCCTACTAACTAATTCTTGAATAGTATGGTGACCGTCTCCTATAATAAACGGTTTCGGTCTATGAATTACATCTAATACTTGATGATTAAAAACTAAGACACGATAATCACTTCCTGTAATAAATTTTTCCACGATCACATTACTACGACGTCCAGATATTAATTTGGATAAGGTTTTAATAATACCCTCACGATCTCGGATATCAACATAGACATGATCACCATTAGCACCTGATACCTGTTTAATCACTAATGGAAAGGGTATTTTAATTTCTGCCATAATTTTATAGGGGTCTCTGTTTTGGATATTTTCTAATAATTGGGCTTGTGGTACTGGTATCTTATGACGATTTAGTAGTAAAAAAGTTTTGTATTTATCCCTGGCTAATTTAATTGCCTGATTACTATTAAAGGTGTTGTAGAGCTGAGCAATAAATATTTTTTTTTTACCATCGTCAATGATTAATTGACCTCTAGCTAAATCAGTTATTTGGTATGGGATTTTAAGCTGATCACACGCTTCGCTATAAAGTCTTGGCACTAAACTTAATTTTTTATTATTCCCGTTGCTAAAACTTTCAATATTATAATTAATATAGATAAAGTAGGCGATTACTAAAATGAAAAAAACGGCTAAGTAATGTATTGGGTCTAGCATGTTAATATTTATTTAGATATTATTATAAATAAGACAATATCTATATTATATTTCTAAACTGTCTTGAAAAATATCAGAAGAACCATTAGAGGTATTGTCATCATTGTCATTGTCATTGTCATCATTAGATTTATTATCTGGAAGCATCTCTACCAGATTACTTGAAAGAAAATCAGGTGGTTTAGTTGATGGTTTTTTGCTGATATCTAGTTGAATATTTTCATGTTCAACATCTTGTATATCTTCCTGATCATTATTACTTGGGAAATTAACCGGGAAAATATCAGTATTCTCATTCCCTTCATTCTCTGGTATTGGAGAGTTTGATGGAGAACCAACTGGAGATTCTGGGGGAGAGCTAGTAGCTAATCTATTGTATTTAAAATTATTATGAAAAATAACACAGGCTTCTTCTTTATAAGGATGAATTACATTCTCGGTATGCTCATTCATAAAACTAGTTAATTCAGTTTCATCACAGCTATCAGTATCATGATATAAGCCATCCTCATAATTACCCTTATAATTTAATAATTTCTTAAGATAATGTGTTAAAAAGAGACATAGTTTTTTAAACATCTTTAAAATTAATAAATATTCTTTATTTGTCTAATAATTTAAAATTAAGTATATTACTACACTAAATCTTTAAATTAATGTCAAAAATAAATAAGCTTATTAATTCGTGTTCAGAATATCAGTTCATCTTAAATGATATCCTAAGGAATTTAGAAATGATAAAAATATCATCACCAGAAGGATTACGACTACAGAAGGAGTGGGAAGAGAATATTAATGAATACGGGGAAATTAAATATATTTTTAAACAATCCTTAATGGATAGCCCTGAAAGTAAATATCATATTATCTGTGCTAGATATTGTCCAGAAGACAAGATCTTATATAACTCTAGTTGGTGTATTCAAATTCTCGGCTAATTATTTTTAGTTATCAACAGAGGTTTCTTTGCTACTCCCATCAGTTTTCTCATTATTAACGTTGTCTATATTGACTTCATTGGTACCATTGGATTCATTATTACCATTGTCTCCATCATTTTCAGTTACATGCTCTTCCTCCATATTTTGTTGATCAAATATATCTGCTATATTAGGATGTACCTCAATATTATTAGTAGTTTTTACCATTTCTTCCAAGGAGGGGGAACTTCCAGAAAAAAGTTCACGTATAGTTTTAATTTCCATTTGTTGTAGATCACCTTGAACATGCCTGAGAGAAATATCTCTCGCTAATTCCCCATATTCTTTAGCCCTTTCTGATTGTGCTATCGCTACATTAACTTTTTCTTCTAGACTAGATATTTTTTTAGAGAGTCCAATAAATACATTTCTTAATTCTGAAACTTGTTGATTCATATAATATTAGTTTTATGATATTCTTTAAACATGTTTAGATGGACGGTACAGTCTATCCCTATTATCATTCATTTCTTTATCGCGAATAATATTTTTGGTATAGTCATGAAAACTAACACCATTTAATAAGGATTCTATAAAATGAATAGAGTAGACTCCACATTCTGTATTTTCTTGTTGGTGTCCAATATCATTATAAAACAGTCTAAATCCCTTAACAAGCATATTATTATAATCTGTATTACCATCTGTTTTATCTAAAGTAATTTGGTCATTATCAATATTTTTAATAGTTAAGATTTGATCAGATCCTCCAGAAAAATTATCATCATGAAATAATTTAATGGACATCCCCTCTAGAAATTTAGGTAGTTTCCCTCTAGATAATACTTTATATTTATTAGACCCAGCTGCCTGGACTGGCTTGACGATATTATGAGTATCGTCAATATCTTCAAAATTAATGACTCCTTTTTTAATTAGTTCATTGCCCTGAGTTCTGATTCTAAACATAAGATCACTGATTTCCCCGGTTGGAAATTTTCCGACGGAATCATGAAAATAAATACCTCCATTATTAAAATTGGCAAAAAGTGATACCCAGTGAGATCCAGGCATATCATGTGGATCTAAATTAAATACAATCCCTAGACGTCGTTTTCCGTTTTTGTATAATTTCTCAATATTAAGATTACATAATTCATCTACAATACAAGTTCCAACTGTTATTTTTTTATCAAAATCAATAGGTACTGGTCCAATAAATACAAAATCTGGATGTTGATTTTCATATTGTAATAGTACATGCTGAATATCTGTTGTTGATAACCATGTTTTACCATTACTGTACCAGGATTCAGGCTTTTTAGGTCTAAAGGTTTCATATTCAATTTCAATATCATCCATATTTTTAATAGTTGTGTTATCTAACCAACAATAATCATCATTACAAGGTACATTATTAACTAAACGGGTTTTAATTTCTTTCCATAATTTATATTTATTATCCCCTTTATTATTATTAATTAGCTCATCGGGTATTTGTCCTCCTTTATTATTTATACCGTCTTTATTTAATGCGGTGGCTATTTTTTTTAATGAATTAAAAGAAAAACAGGTATATTTATTATTAAATCTATCCGGAGCACAATACTTATTATCTGTATTATTATTCATTATGTTAAGGGAAAGTTTTTTTTTTTAAAACCTAGAAATATTATTCCCTTTTAATTTTCCCACATAGAATAAATTTCCATCTTTTTCTAAATAGACGCAACCAGAAGTCCTATCTTCATAATAATAGCCACCACCAATTTTAATCCTGGTTAATTGTTCACTAGTATTGGGATATAAATTTAAATCAAAGATATCTTGGCGATATCTTTTACCAACCCCATCCACATTATCTAAGTCACTATCACTTTCTTCTGTAGATTCATAACTATCATCGCCATTCGCACATAATTTAACTTTAAATTTATAATTATGTTCTAAGGGGATTGGTTCATTAATAAGTCCATATTTTAAGTCCCCCTTTTCATGAATTTTACACAGGTGTCCAACCGAGGAACTATGAGAACATTGATTTTCATATCCATCCTTAAGGAGTCTTGCGCGGCACCTATTTTCTTTAGAAGGCACTTTACGTTTCCTTTTTTTGGTAATGGTATCAGTTTGAATAATAACCGGTTTTTCAAGCAGATCGCCTATTACTGAATAAGGTACATTTTCTGATTTGGCTACCATCACTATAAATTCACGTAATTCACGATTTATAGTGTCTTCTACCCAATTCATCTTTTTTAAAAGGTGGACTAAAAGGTCCGATATTTTCAATTTTTTAAAATTCTAGTTAATTATTAATATTTTCAATCAATAATATGGATAGTTGTATAAAATTTGCCTGTGTTGGAGATTGGGGAAATGGTAATGAAGAGCAGTACTTAGTAGGTAATTTACTTAGTGATATGATTAAACACGATGATATAGAATTTATTTGTGGTTTGGGTGATAATTTTTATCCCAATGGCTTAACTGAAGCAAATTTAACTGAGGAAGTAAAGGAAAAATTCCAAAACCCTTATAAACAATGTCAAGCTCCATTTTACATGGTCCTTGGAAATCACGACTATATTGGTAATAGTAATTTACAGTTAAAAATAAATAGTATGGATGATAGATGGATTTTACCCTATAAATATTATGACTTTATTATGGAAACGGGTAATAATCTAAAGGCACTATTTCTTTGTTTTGATAGTAATTATAACCATTATAGTCAGACGGAATGGGATAAACAAACGGAATGGCTAGAAAAGAGGCTCCAAGAAACTAAATATCAAGTAAATTGGACTATTTTAGTGTCTCATCATCCCTGGAAAAGTTATGGCAGTCATGGTAATTCAAGTTCAAAGTTAAAAGAGCTATATGAAAAACTAACCAATAAATATCCCATTGACTTTATCTTAAATGGGCATGATCATGACAAACAATTAATTGTTACTAAAAATAAGACTAAACAAATCGTATGTGGTACTGGATCTACTATCAGGCACCATCCTTATAGGACAAAAGGGGAAAATTTAAGATATTATGCGGAAACTTTAGGGGTATGTCAAATTTCATTATACGAGAAAAAGTCCATCGTTAAATTTGTTAATGAGATGGGAGAACAGGAATACCAAAGTTTATTTTTACCTAAATCACTTATTGAAAATCTCCGAAATAGTAGAAAATAAATAGAGTCAGAAAAAAATTCTCTTCATTAAATACATAAGATATGCCAAAGAGGAATAATAAACGAGGAGGATCTTTAGCGTCTGATCCATATTCACATTTACCTAAACAAGCTCCTAATAATTTACCGTATCCAGCTGCGTACGATAACATTATTAGTGCCAATGATTTAATTAAAAATTATGGTAGTGTCTATAAAACGACTGGTGGTGGTGTTTCTGTTAACAAAGCCTATAAATTTGTTAATAAATTTATAGATAATCGTGTGTTGGATATTTATCTTAAATATTTAGGTATTACGACCCTTACCCCAACAACTCTGGTTCCAATCGCGTTAATTTATGGACAACGTGCTTTCACTGATTTCCTAAAATATATGAAGCGTCAAGAACAGAGTGGTGGTAGTATTCCAGTCTTGGATAACAATTTAGTTGGCACCTATTTAAAAATCGCCGGCTTATCTCAACTTAACCTATCTCCTCATACACTTGTCCCTCTTGGATTAGCTATGGCTATTTACAAAACTTTTTACAAAAAAAATAAGGAGAATGAACAAAAGGGAGGACACATTGCTAAATTATTTACCGGTGAATATGTACCACCCGGGTTTTTACAGCTTGGTAATATGATTTGGAATGGTCAAACTATCCCAAATAACATCTCAACTCCACTAAGTAGTTGGCAACAGTTACACAGACCATCATCATTCATTAATCATGAGTTACAAACACCATGTTCAGGACAGTCTTGTGCAACTGATGGATTACCATCACCACCAGCATTAGATAAGTTATATATTGATGTTAAGGGTATTTCTGGAACCCCAAATAAATCAGTTACTTCTGGTGTCTTAGGTCCTAAACCATTACCATCCGAACAAGGTACGGGTACAAGTGTCAGTTCATCTAGCAGTGATTATCAACCTGCTCTTGGTACTGGTTCCGATAGTTCAGTACAAATTACCGGAGTTGAAGTCCCAGATTTGATTATGAGAAATCAAATGGCTGGTGGGGATGGTTGTGGACTAGGATGTCCGAGAACTAATCCAGTAGGCTTATATAATCATCAGACTAATGACGTCACTTATGAGGTATCAAGTAATTTCCGTGGAGGCAATAGACGTCGTAGAAGTCATAGAAATTCAAGAAGAAATTCCAGTAAATCTAATAGATCAAATAGAAATTCTAGACAAAATAGACATCGTAATAGGTCTAGTCGTTCACGACACCATTAATTTTAGATACCATATCTATTTTATATATATCATTAGTATATATAAAATGGATTACGAATACAAAATGGGTAAATATATGGAAAAATATCAATCATTATTGGATAAATATTCAGAAACTAATCAAACAGGAGGTATGCACATGTTTAATAGAGATAAGCTTAGACAGATAGAATTAAAACTAATAGATCATGCTGGATTAGAAGAAATACTGCGTATTACTAAGGACGATCTTAAAAAGAGAGGACCTGATAATTTTAAAACTTTAGGTAAGATTAAGACTATTGGGGATCTAAAACGTTTTATCACGACGTGTGGATGGGAACAATTTCAGGCTTATCAACGTGGGATCTATCTCTATCAGGGATTTACTGGGCTGTCCGACCACGCGAAATTGCGGGATCTCTGTCAAGGTAGCACTTGTCCATTAAACGTGTATAATGAGTCTGATGTAAAACCGAATCCCCTTAATGTGGAAAACCGGCCTGAGCAGGTGAAGGTATCCATTACCTCGTATATTGATCCCCCAATATCGCGTGAAGTTGAGGGTAAATATCAGCTTGACGAAATCCGCGTGAAGGATCCACCACAGAGTGTTCCTATTACCGAGACAATTCGGGACCTAATTGGGACCTGGGGAGATGAGGAAATAACCACGTTAGACGATGAAAAAGAGAAGATCAAGGATTGGTATCAGACACTAGACGATGTTGATCAAAAAGAAATCACCATCTTGGTAGACATACAGCAGAGATGGAAATTACCGGGAACTTGGTTGATAAAAATAGACCCAACTACTCCACTAAGTGAATTATATGCTGGTTTATACGCCCCCGGAAAAAGCTATGATCCAGAGGAGGCGAGTCTAGCGATCGTTCTAATCCCGACAAGTCTTCTATCATTTTACCGAGATAATTTTGATAACCCTCAAATCTATACTGTCG
>WLWF01002618.1_pt1 | contig 12708 bp, 10 predicted proteins | sample 6718331 | NCBI WGS metagenome assembly WLWF01 (sample SAMN12718692, study PRJNA515312) | sponge metagenome | isolation source: marine sponge | host: Mycale hentscheli | place: New Zealand: South Island, Marlborough, Capsize Point | collected 2003-05-01
GCCCGACTGGTCCGCAAGGCCCTACTGGTCCGACAGGTCCGCAGGGCGATACTGGCGACACGGGTGCGACTGGTGCTACTGGTGCTACGGGAGCTACTGGCCCGCAGGGGCCAGCAGGCGCAGACGGTGCAGACGGTGCAGACGGTGTTGATGGCGCTGACGGTACTGATGGTGCTGATGGTGTGATCCAGACGGTTACGGCTGGTACGAACTTGAACGGTGGCGGGTCTGCTGCCACGGTGACGTTGAATCTTGATGGCACCATTTCGTTGGATGGCTTGACGGTTGATACGGACACGTTGCATGTGGATGCGACGAATGATCGTGTCGGTATCGGCACCACGTCGCCTGCTGAGCCGTTGCATGTTGTTACTGCTTCTGGGGATGCGTACCTAAAGCAAGAGAACGGTACGGCAACGACCTATCTTGGCCCTGACGGTTCTAATACGGGTTTGTTTGGTACTTCAACCGCACACGATGTTCGGTTTATCACAGGCAACACGGAGCGGGTGAGAATTGACACGTCTGGCAATGTCGGTATCGGCACCACGTCGCCTGGGTACACGTTGGACGTAAACGGCACAGGCAGGTTTACGGGTCAACTGATTTCAGATAGTTACCGCTGGGGCGGCACGGGCTACCTCACGTCCACGACAACTTCGGCGTTGGAGTCCGAGTTGCTTGCTCGGGACGTGTTTGACTCTTCGTTTTCTGCGTTCAAGACGGGCTGGAGCTATGCAAACAACGGCGACCTTACCGATGCTGGAAGGTTGACTGAGCTTGCTGGCACGTCGTGGTTGACGTGGACCGATAACAGCGCAGACAACACGCTGGGCAACTACACCGCTTTGGTGATTGCTCCGAACGAGGGCGGTTCGGCTGGCGGCGTGTTTGTTTACAACGATCAGGGGAGTAGTTACTCGCCTGGTTGGCGTGAGTTGTGGAACTCTAGCCGTACCATCGTTGGACCAGATGGTTCTGCGGGTGCTCCTGCGTATTCGTTTGCCGACGACACGGACACGGGCTTCTACCGTTACGGCGGCGGCACGATTGGCTGGTCGGGCAACAACAACACTGGCGGGTACTTGTTCCACGGTGGTATCCGCACCGATAGTGGGACAGCAGGCACGCCGTCGCACTCGTTTAGTACCGATTCCGATACGGGCATGTATCGGTTGGGGACTAACACCATCGGGTTCTCGTGTCAGGGCCTTGAGCGGATGCGGATCGGCACCTACGGCATCCTTGTAAACTCTGACGGCACTACGAACACAGGCGATCCTATTATTGGTGGTTCGCCAGGAAGTGCATCCAGCCCGTCGTACACGTTCAATGGTGACACCGACACAGGTATGTACCGTTACGGCACTAACGCAATTGGGTGGTCCCTTGGCGGCAACGTAAGGTTGATGCTCGACAATAACGGCTCGTATGGTCGTTTGTTTGGTCCTGGCCTTAGGACTGGTTCTGCCATTATCCGTGGCGAAGCTACGGCAGCTAGTCCTGTTTACACGTTCTATGCCGACGAAAACACGGGCATGTACCGTGTTGGCAGCGACAGAATTGGGTTTAGTTGTGGCGGCGTTCTAACGCAAGAGTTTCGGAATGACGGCATCCATCTAGCTTCGGGCGACTGGTTCCGCAGCTACGGCTCTTCAGGCTGGTACAACGGCACTTACGGCGGCGGTTGGAACATGACCGACACGTCGTGGATTCGTGCTTACGGCAACAAAGGCATTGTTGTTCCTGGCGGTATGGTTGCCACGCTTGCTACTCACACGTCAACAACTGGGTACAAATACGTTCAGCGAAACTTGACTTTCGGAACGCTTTCTCAATACAACTCAAGCCGTGAGTTCAAAGAAAACATTACGAACGTAACAGCGTCTGATGCAGCAGCATGGATTGACTCGTTGCAGCCAGTCACGTTTGTTCCCAAATGGATGAACGAAGAGGAAGAACCAGAAGGGGCACGGACTTGGCGTGAAGCAGACGTTCAGGTTGGGTTTATTGCTGAAGATGTGCTTGCTAACTCAACTTCATCTCAGTTTGCCCAAGTTGAAGACGTGGACGGCACGCTCAAGGGTGTCGGCTGGAAGTGGGAATGCGTAATCGCCGCAGCCGTCGCAGAGATCAAGTCGCTGCGTACTCGGGTTGCTGCGCTAGAGTCAACACCATGAATGTAACAGCAGAAGAAGTAGTCGCCTTTATGCAGAATCGGTTCCCCAAGGAACTAGAGATCTGCGTTCTGGCTATCCAGAACCAGAAGGCAATGCAGCAGATTGCTGAGTTGTCTCCTGAACCAGAAGAGGAACCGTCCGAGTAGTGGGACATTCCTGCCATGAAGTAGGAGCTTTACATGGCATACGCACCCGAATATCAAGACATTTTGTCGTCGCAGATGAGCAAGACTGCTCCTAACTCTGCGAACCAGTACAACCAGGCAAGTTTGAACGTTCAACGCAACATGGCTCAGCGTCAGTTTGGGCGTGATCAGGCGTTGCGTGATAAGACGCGCGCTGAGAGCGATATTACCCGTCAGGCCGATCAAGCGTATCGGCAGCTTCCTGGGGCGTTTAACCGTCGTGGGATGCTGGATAGCGGCTCGTATGTGCGTGGCGGTCGTGAGACGGCTGCGAACGTGTTGCGAACGCAGAACCGTCTGCGTGAGGACTTTAATCAGCAGATGGCGGGTTCACGGTTGCAGGACTCGTTGGATATTAATGATTTGGCTGGTTTGCGGGAGCAGTTGTCTTCTGCTGATTATCAGAACTTGGTTGCGAGTTTGTACGGCAATCAGATGCGAGGTGCATGATGGCTCCAAGAGATTCCCTGGATATTGCACGGCAGGCAGAACAAGACCAAAAGGCTCGGGAAAATGCAGCAGGGGAAACTGCTGCCCAACAGGCGCTTATTGACATGCGGCTTGGTCCTGCTGCTGATGATACAGAGTTCCAACAGAAAATCGGTGATTCTCAGCCGTTCTTTGCTTGGGGATCTACTAAGCGGGAGAGGCGTGAGCGGCTGACTGATTACGAGGATGCTCTCAGGCAGGGCAGGGCCATGTATGACCCTCAAACTGCTCTTGGTGCTACGTCGTACACGCAGGACTCGCTGCGGAGCGCACCTCAGGGCGGTCAGACCCCTATGTTCCCGATGGCTGGTCCTGACGGGCAAGGAGTTGACCCTAGCTTGGGTGGCTCGTTCGTCGGAAGTGGCCGCTCGCCAGGGGACATGGCTCTTGAGCAGTTTATCAACAGCCTTCCCGCCGACGACGGCGGTGGCCCTCGTGGGCCTGCTGGACCTCGTGGCCCGTCGATCTACGACCTGCAGAAAGGCGGGATAGACCGCCTACTTGCTTCGCAGAAAGAAGGTTTCGGGCAGCAGCGAGATCTGATGGGGCAGCTTGCTGATTTGCGGGAGCAAGGCATTTCTGGTCAAGAACAGTTTGCTAAGGACACTGCTGGCGCTCGTGAAACGTTCTTGGGCGAGCAGGACGCTACTCGTAAGGAGAAGGAGCAGCAGCGGTCTGTTGAGCGAGAAACTCAGAAGAGCACTGAGTTGGCTCGTCAACGCAGCCAGCTTGATGAGGCGTTGCGTGCGACTGGTGTTGATACCAACGCTGCTACTGCACGTCTGGAATCGTTAGGTATTGACCCTGGTCAGTTTGCTGATCGGGAAACGAACGAGACGACTGCGATGCTGTATTCGCAGAGCATGTCGTCAGCCAACTTTGTTAACCAGATGGATGCGATCTCGCAGAGCGCTGCCCAGTTTGCGTCTGATGCGAACGACCAGGCTACGGCCCAGGCGATGTTCGGTATCGGTCAGGATTTGTCTGCGTCGCTGCAGACGATCAACCAGGCCCGTCAGCAGGGCCTGATTGATGACGCTATGGCGTTGCAGGCTATTGCCGATCAGGAACGGACTGCGGAGCAGCAGTACGACACTAGCTTGACTTCGTTGAATGTTCAGACGGCGCAAGCAGCGCAGGCTGCTGCGGCGGCGGCTGCACGTCGGGCCGAGCAGCAGGCTGCTCAGCAGCGCAAGTTGCAGGTTGGTGCTGCGGCGCTTGGCGCTTTGCAGGGCTACCAGTTTGGTGACGAGATTGATGCTGATGCGTTGTATGCGATTACTGAGGCTGGTCTTGGGGATGCGTTCCTTGACATTACGTCGGGGGCTGTTGATCAGGATCAAGCTTTGGAAATCATTGGTGCGAACCTTGATGCAGACCTTGCTCGGGATCAGTTCGGTGCGTCGCTGAGCAGCCCAAGTGGCGGCATGGTGCTGCCTGGGGGCATGGAGCTTGGCGACTTCTTGGATGTTTATTCGAAGGCTGGGCCTGAACAGCAGGCTGATCTTGCGCCGTACATCGAACAGATTCTGATGGCGCAAGTTGGGGCAACGGAGTGACATGGATCGTAGAGACATTGTCAGCTCGCTAAAGCCAGTCGACACTACGTCGCTGTTCGAAGGGTTGGATTACTCCAACCTGCCTGTGCCGATTGCTCAGGCTGCTGAACCGCAGACGTTTCAGTTGCCGACGGGGATGGGGTCTGGACGTGCGGCGTATTTGGAGGCGTTGGAACGGGCGGGGCAGCTAGCTCAGCCTGCGCCTCGTAATGTGCTGCCTGTGTTCCAGCCTCCCGAAGCGGAGGCGGGTCGTAATTCGATCTTTGACATTCCTGTTTTGGGGCCTGTGCTTGACGTGTTGGACACGCCTCGTGCGGCGATTGTTTCTACGATTCAAGAGGTTGGCGACATCTTTGGCGACGGCGATGCGTCGTTGTCGCAGTGGTGGTCGCAGACCCGTGACCACATCAGTGCTCAGGAAGTGTTGCGGGACTGGAACGTTGATCTTCCAGGCCCGCTGGACTTTGTGGTCGGTTTGGGTCTTGATATTGCGTTGGATCCGTTGACGTATGCGTTTGGTGCTGGTGTTGCTTTGCGTGGGTTGCGGAGCGGGCCGCAGCTTATCGACACAGCTTTGGACGCTGCTCGGGTGGCTGAGGTTGCGGGTGACGCTGGTAAGGCTGCGAGGTTGAGGAACGTTTCTGAAACGATCCGTCAGAACCCTGCTGGTGGCGTGTTGATGGCTGCTGGCAGTGAGCCGCAGTTGATGCGCGAGTTGGGCGTTGATATTGGTTTGAGGTTCTCTCGTCCTGGCACGGGACGTTTGGGGCGGGCGTTTATTGATCGCCCGTTGGGTGCGATCTCTAAGACGTACCAGGCACGAACTGCTGCACGGCGCACGAGTCAGCTTCCGCAGTTTGCGGTTGACGCTAACACCAGCATTCGTCGTCCTCTTAATATGGCTGACGCAGAGACTCAGGCGTTGATTACTGCCCGCCAGATGGGCGAGGAAGTCGGTGACGAGGCAATTGAGATCGCCGCACAGATGGCTGGACGCATGCCTGTCCAGTCGAAGTTGCTGGCAGGTGAACGGACTTCTGAGGTTACGGCGAAGGCGCTGGGTTTGTTGGCGTCTCCGTTTGGTACTGGCAGTAAGCGGGTAGCGCAGGCTTCTTGGTATGCGGGCAAGGTTGATCAGGCGACGGGTCGTGCAAGCGGCGGGTTGTCTAGCAAGTTCAATTCGCAGGCTTCGATCAATGCTGCGAAGCGTGGCGAAGACGCTAACACTGCGTGGGTTGCGCGCACGGTGGAGCGTATCGGGCGTACGGCAAACATTGATGCGGGGTTGTGGAACAAAAAGACGATGGACGAGCTGGATCAGCTTGTTCGGGATTTCAAGGCCAGCAAGTTTGAGCCTGATGATCTTAATCAATTGATGTTTGAGGTTGGCACTACCCCGAACGATCAGCTTCTGGCGAACCCAGCGTTCTCTCGGTTTGTTGGTCCTGATGGTCAGCTTGACCCGATGGTGCAGAAAGCTAAGGATTGGTGGCGGTCGGCTGGCGAACGGGCTGGTTTCACTCAAGACGGCGAGCTTGAGGATCTGCTGTACGCAGCCCGCATGCGTGACGACATCAGGGCTGGTCGCAGAACTCAGTCTTCTCTTTCGACGTTTGACGAGGATGGCTTTGGCATTGTGTTGTCGGGCAACCCCAACCAGGGTCGTCATCTTCTTGAACCGAAGATCATTGTTGAGCGGATGAACAGTTACCGCAATGGGATCCTGACAAGCCCTACCAATTCGAAGGGTAGGCCGACTGCAATTCCGAACGAGGCGAAGCCGTTTGCGGACGATATTAGTCGTATCGAAAACAAGGTTGCAGCGGAGTTGGGCGACGATGTTTCTCGTGCTTCGGACCAGTTCCAAGAACAGTTCGAATTGGCGGTGCGAGCAGAGCTTGAAGAGGGTGTTCGTTACGGCGACAAGAAGTCGAACGTGATGACAAACATTTACGCAGAGGAGGCGTTGAAAGACGTTGACGATGCGGGTTCTTTCTTGACGCAGATGGACGACATCGCCCGTAGGCAGGGCGCTGACTTTGATTCGTTCAAGTTCACTGATGATGCTGCAGCGGTGCTGCCTCGCTATGTGGCGTTGATGACTGCTGGTATCCGTTCTCGGTCGGTGCTGGGTCAGGCTGTAGAGGCAGGTTTGCTTCTTCCGAACTCTCGGTTTGTTCGGGGAGCGGTCGTTAGAGACATCGAAAATCTGACATCGGTAGTTGATGATCTGGACGACAAGTTTGAGGCTGCTCGTCAGCTAATCATCGGGCGAGGGGCTGATCCTGACACTGATGAGATCGCCAACATTCTGGCGCAGGTGGCTGGAGATGCACGGGTTCCTCCTGAACAGCTTGGTGACTGGTTGAAGACTGCTGAGGGGCAGATTGCTGGCGAGTTTGCACAGTTGGAGTATCAGTCTGGTTTGATGTCTGAGGTTCTGAACGCCAGCGTCAACGGCCAGTTCTACTCGGGTCTGTCTGACGAGGCGAAGCTGTTGCTGCGGCAGCACGGGTTCCGTGATGTCGGGGAAAGCGGTGTTCTGACGAAGACGGAGCGCAACGCTCTGGCGAAGATCCAGAGCAGCACTGATGCCCGACTGGCTGCGATTGCGGATGCTACCGAGTATGTGCATGAGATGGCGGTGGTATTGGGCAAGCTGCAGACGCAGCGCAACCAGCTTGCGGCGGCGTTGAAGCAGTTGGAGTCTGGGGCGATGCGTCGCCCGCAGACCATTGAGAGGACGTTTGCTGAGCTTGGTCGTGAGTTGGCTTCGCTGCAGAAATCGTTGGAGTTCTTGTCCGCAACTATCGGTGACAACTTGAAAGCGTTCGATCCGACGCTGTTGGCAGGCCGTGGCTTGCAGCGGCTGGCTGATCCTGATCTGCTTCGTCAGACGCAGGATGAGTTGGCTGAGATGGCGTTGTCGACAGGTGCTACGGCTGAGACGCTGTTTAAGGTGGCTAGGACGTACGGCGATTTGCCTGCTGACGGCAAGCTGGTGCAGTTCAAGTATCAGGGTCCGAACAGGGGTTGGGAAGTTCGTTGGAACGGTCAGCCTTTGTCGGGGCAGGGTCGCCGCACAACGCTGCGTACGTTTATGGGCGAAGAGCGTTCGGATGCGCTGTTCCAAGTGTTGAAGCAGTTGGATAACTCTCCTGCTGGTCAGGCTCAGGCTGCTGTGCTGGAGTCGATTGAGAACATCCGCATGTTGCAGAACCGTTTGCCCAACATTGTTGGCGACAACGCTTTGTTGTCGCAGGTAGAGCAGTCGTTGGACGATCTGGATGCTTTGTCGTTCTTGATTGCCCGTGAGGGGCAGTCTGATTACGAAGTGGCTTTGACTGCGATGTTGGATCGGCGCATGGGTGCTGGTTTGGCACGTCAGCCTGCGAAAACCCGTCAGTTCTTGCAGGAATCTATTGGCGAAGCCAAGGCTATGATCGACGCCCAGAACCAAGCCACGGTGGAAGAGTTGATCAAGATCGGTCGCAATGTCAACGACATCGGCCATCGGCGGGGGCTGATTGCCGCAGCGTTGGCTGACGCCAATATGCGTAAGGACGATTTGGCACGACGGGTCATCAACGGGGATTTGCCTCAGCCTAAGAATGATTTCCAGGGTTCGGTGCGTGCATCGTTGGAGATTGCTGACAGCCCTGAGGCTGCGCTGCGGGCTGTCGCTAGTGGGCAGGGTAACGCTGCGTTTGTTGACGCATACATGGAGGGCTTTGAGCAGTTCATGGGCGATCAGTTGTTGTACAGCTATCGCAATGTCAACAGCGATTTCTTCTCACCGACTGTTTCTAACTTGACGAAGACGAAGCTGGAACGGTTCTCGTTTGTCGCTCCTGTTGCTGGGGTGGGTTCGACTCAGCCTGTGAGCCGTGAGCTGGCCGCACAAATGGCTCGTGACTTTAGCGAGATGTTTGAGGCGGTTGCTCGTACGACTGATCCTGTTCAGTTGAGTGCGTGGGCAAAGAAGGTCAACAGGATTGCTAACTGGTGGAAGGCTGGTGCGGTGGGCACGCCTGGTTTCGTTATGCGAAACATGATTGGCGCTGCTTGGATGAACAATCAGCTTGCTGGTGTGCCGCTTTCGCAGATGGTGCGGGTGAAGATGATCCGTGATCAGGCTGCGGCTGCTGCAAAGAAAGCAGGCCAGGAAGGCAACATTGCTGTTGGGTTGGAGATCCTGGTTGAGAGCGGCAAGGGCGTCAAGCTGACTGGTCCAGGCAGTGCGCTGGCTGGCGGCAAGACTGTTAGTGCTGGCGAGTTGGAGACGTTCCAGTCGTGGTATTCGACGGGCATGGCGTCGGGTACGGGTGGCCGTGGTATTGACATTGTGTCTCAGCTAGACCGCCCAGGCAACATCATTGAAGGCCAGGGGTTTACGTCTGGTTTGAGGGCTGGTTCTTTGGCTCCGACCTCTGACTTCAAGTGGTTCACTGCTATCCGTGGATGGAACAGTGACGTTGAGTTCATGGCCCGTGGCAGTTTGGCTCACCACGTCGCTATGGGTGGCGGGTCTTTGGAAGACGCCGCCACTCAGGTAATGAAGTACCACTTCGATTACAGCGACCTGACGGCGTTTGAGCAGCAAACAAAGCAGTTCATTCCGTTCTACACCTGGCAGCGGCGCATCGTTCCTGTGTTGGTGGAATCGATCGGCACGAACCCGACGGCGTGGAACCGTGTTACGCAGCTCAAGGCAAACACCGAGTTGCAGTCCGAAGCTGAAGGCGTCGTGCCTGACTACTTCGGTGAGAACATGGGTATTCGGTTGCCGTTCAACATTGGCGGTTACCGCAGCTACGCTCTGCCACAGTTGCCGTTCACTGACTTGGCAAACTGGGCTAAGGGCCTAGACGCCAGCAATGTTCCTGAGGGCGCTAGCCCGCTGGATCGGGCGTTGAACCTGGGCAGGCCAGTTATTGAGTCGGCGTTGCCGTTCTACAAGTACCCGATCGAAAGCTTGATGGACACGAAGACGTTCAATCAGGTGCCGTTCCGAGACACTTACGAGGAAGCGCCCGAATGGGCACGAATCCCGCTGATTAGCCAAGCGTTGCAGTTGGCTGGCATGGGTGAACGTGGGCGTAGCGGCGAGTGGATGATGACTGATCGTCAGCGGTATCAGGTTGAACAGTTGATCCCGACGTTTGCTCAGTGGTCACGGCTGCGGCCTGCAGACGTGCCTGAATGGCGGCAGTCTGATGCCGCTAAGCAGGTCGGTACGTTGCTGAGTATTACGGCTGGTATTGGCTTGCGGGTTAACACCCCTAAAGAGAAGCGCAACGAGATGTTGCGTCAGCAGTATCGTGATAGCGAAGACATGCGTAACCGTCGTGCTTTGGCCTTCGGATAGGAGTGAAATGAAAACCGTGATTAACCGTGCAGGATGGAACGCTACGCCGCCTGCCAGACCGTTTACCGTGCGACGCCGTACAGACGGCATTGTGCTGCATCACTCGGGTGTAAAGGGTGCTCAGCCTGGGCCTGCTCAGGTGAAGAGCTTTGAGCAGTATCACATGCGGGTGCGTGGCTGGCGTGGCATTGCGTACAACTGGCTGGTTGACGCTGACGGCGTCATTTACGAGGGCCGTGGCCGTGGCGCTGTGAGCGGCGCCACGAAAGGCTGGAACTCTAAGACGGTATCGATCTGTTACACGGGGTGGGGTTCGGGTGAAGTCTCTGAACGTGCATTGGATTCTATTGCTTGGCTTATTTCTGATATTCAGAGTCAGTATGGCAATCGGCTCTGGGTGAAGGGCCATCGGGATCTGGCGTCAACGGCGTGTCCTGGCACGACCCTGTATCACTGGCTGCAGAGCGGCATGGAGTTGAAGCAGGACAGTAGCCCTGAGGTGGATTGGGTTGCTCTGCGTAAGTATGTGGACGCTTTGGGTGCTCAGGTAGCGAAGAAGCCGCTGTCTCGGCGGCGCCGTAGCCGTGGGCAGGCTGTCAGCCTTGTGCAGCGCCATCTGAACGGTTTGGGGTTCGAATGTGGGCCTGTGGACGGTGTTTACGGGCGTAAGACGGTTGAGGGTGTGAAGGCGTATCAGCGCCATGTTGGGCTGAAGCCTGACGGTGTGGTTGGCAAGCACACTTGGAGCCGAATGTTTCTTTAATGGGACACTTTGTCTCTTTATTAGGAGGTGGCGACATGCCAGCTAAGGGCGGGGCTTACGAGCCTGACGAACAAATTCAGGACTCCACGTCGGAGGCCAACAAGTACGCGATGGGGCGCAAGGCTGCTGATAGCGCAGCCATGTTGCGTTCTACCCAGCTTGCTAATGCACACACGGGTGGACGCCCGTTTGGAAAGTAAGGAATAACAATGGCTAGTTACCGTTCGCCTTCTTCGGGCACGAAGCGTCGTGGACAGGGTCGTGGGCGCATGAGCGTTCCAGCGGCTCGTAAGAAGACTTCGACTAAGCGTGGCCGTTCGGCTGCGGAGGCCCGCAAGGCTCGTCTTGAGCGCAACAAGCGTATGCGTGCTCAGGGTAGTTCTACTCGTACTCGCACGACAGGCCAGGAGCGCAAGACCCCGTCAAAGGCTGCAAAGAAGGTGGCGAAGGGGCCGAAGAAGGACACTCGTACCCGAGGCGGTCAGTCAGGCCCAAGGGGCGCTGTCGATCAGATGGCGTTCCAGCGTTTCGTCAACATGACTCCTGCTCAGCAGCGGCACGTCATGCGAATGGCTCCTGGCGAGCAGCGTCGAAAGACCCGTTAATGAGCATCGATGCGACCCCGCTCAACCATCACTTTCGTGATGTTTGCGAACGCGCTCTGTACACTGCTGCAGAGGCGTTCCTTGCGGTATTCGTTATTACAGATTTGTCAACGGTTGAAAGCGCTCTGTCAGCGACTGGCGCTGCGCTGCTTTCTGCAGCCAAGACCATTGTTATTGAGCGCAAGCGAGCGCTTGGTTGACGTGGACAACTTTGACGATGTCTGGAATGACTGGCTGGAAGCAGTCGGGGTAGACATTGACTGCGAGATCGAAGAGAACTTCGAACGCTCGCAGTTTATGTTGGACATGGATGACGGGACTCACGCGCAGTGGCGTGAGTCCCAGCTTGGTGTGCTTCTGATCCTGTCACGGGAAGAAGTAGAAGAACTCGTACTTGCCCGTGCCTTAGCAAAGCAAGGCGAGATCGAAGGGTGGATCGCCATGACCTCATGGGTCATGGGGTTCACTACGTTTCTAGATCAGTGTCTGACGTATGTGGAAGATCGGGATGACCTTTAAACAGGTGATCAATCACTGCTTGGTGCCGTAGCAGCTCGTTCTTGATCTTGAGAGCTAGAGCGTCACGTCTGCGTGCGAACGTGGTCTTTGGGGTGCCGAGGGCGAGGGCTACGAACCGCATGGATAGCCCTACGTCTACGAGCATGTGGTAGATCCACCGTTCAGTTTCGGTGAGCGTTGCCCAGGTTTCGCTAACAGCGTCGAATAAAGACTTTTGAACGTAGTTAATTTCTTCAGCGCTTTTAACAGGTTCGTGATGTGGCGCTGTTTGCTGCAGAGCCTCTAGTTCTGTTTCGGGAACAACATTGACGGGTTTCCACGAGGCAAGATCCATGCCTTGTGGGTCTACGGGAAACTCCCAGTATGTCCAATTTACTTCGTTAGGGTCTTGGGGTGGCTGAAGCGGCGGGAGGTGCGCTTCGTGCAGCGCTTTGAAGATTCTTGCGCCTTCTGATGCATCAAGTTCTTCATCCATCCTGCCATTCTAGAAGCTTGGAAGAAATACTCAAGTATTTCTTTCCTTCATGGAAGTTGCCGAGCGAAACATCGTTCTTATTTATCAACGTCAGCAGATCGCTGTATCTGATCTGAGCGTAGGCGTAGCGGGTGGATGACCACACCCACAACCACACGTCCATGCCTGACGAGTTCCACCAGTTGAGCGCTGCGAGCTTCTCAAGCTTCAGCTTGAGGGGCTTGGACCCCATGCCCATGACCTCAACCAGACGGGCAGGGTCTGACTGGATGTAGTCAGGGGCCGCACGAATGTTCAGGCTGATCTGGTAGAACTTCGACACGTCGGGTCGGTTGAACCCGAACCGAATGTAGTTGGTGTTGAGCCGTTCAAAGTGGGACTCGGCCTCGTCGCCCATCGACTGGAATCGTTCCCCATACGATCCAGTGTGGAACGCATTCATTTTTTGCGGCCTGACAGCTTGTGGATCTGTCGGTCGTCTTCGTAGGCGACGCCGTTGAGAGCGTCGCTGACCGACTTGATGTAGTTGTCCACGTCTCCTCGCAATTTCGAATCAGGCTCGTCT
>WLWF01002619.1_pt1 | contig 12705 bp, 13 predicted proteins | sample 6718331 | NCBI WGS metagenome assembly WLWF01 (sample SAMN12718692, study PRJNA515312) | sponge metagenome | isolation source: marine sponge | host: Mycale hentscheli | place: New Zealand: South Island, Marlborough, Capsize Point | collected 2003-05-01
TATATAGTAGTCCAGATCCAGAAAATGTCATTGTTAATCTAGGACCTGATGGAAATATTGAAGTCGCTCATCTCCACGGTGAAGATCTCTTTAAAAAACATTACAAGTGGAACCGTTTACCACCTCTCTCTGCCCCGTATAGTAAAAATATTCCAGAATATATTAAATATCATGCCTGGAATAACTAACCGATATTTATTTTTAAATTTTATATTTAATATAAATAATGCCAATTAACAAAAGAGATTTAATTGACAATCTTAAACATGATATTTATTGTCGTCTCGGAGTGTCTAATTTACCAGGTGCGGGAATAGGAGTAATTGCTATTAGGGATATACCTGAGGGGGTCAATCCATTCAGATTACCAAACGATAAAGGAAATCCAGCCCATACTAAATCATTTACTTTAACCGAAAAGGAACTAAAACAAATGCCAAGAGATGTCGTCAAATACATTAAAGATTTTTCGTCCGCTATTGACACTGGTTATGGAACTCCTAAATATGGCATTCCCATATATGGGTTTAATTCTTTAGATATTTCTTGGTATCTAAATCATCAAGATGATCATAATCTAGAAATCCAAAATTCGGATAGTGAGTTTTCTTGCTTTTTAACCAACCGACCCATTAGGAAAGGGGAAGAATTATACATTAATTATCAAAATTTTTAGAAATAAATCATCCTATTTTTTTAAAATATCGTTAACTAAATTTAATATATTTTATTAATAGTAAAAATAATAATAATAATGTCTAGTTATGTGTGTTTTGCGGGATTAGCTATTTTAATAATTATCATTATTTTTATGGGCCAAACGACAACTGCCAAAAAGACATCTCGTCGGGACAGTTTTACAGACTTAACTGGCTTTGATCAACCATCTAGTCTAACTAATCAACATAATATTACTAGTGCGGCTGAAGTTAAAGACACGTATCTGTTAGAAACGGTTAAACCAACTACAGCACCAGAACCTCTTAAATTGTCTCCGGTTCTTAAAAAAATAGACTTGAAGCATTTAAAATGGGGACAAACTAAAATGACAGATATGTTAAGGGAATTTAATAGGATATGTCGTAAATATGATCTGAAATACTGGTGTACGGGTGGAACCTTAATTGGTATCCTGAGGCATCAGGGTTGGATCCCTTGGGATGGAGATATTGATGTTTGTATGTTAGATTCGGACTTTAAAAAACTAGAACACATTATCCAGAAAGAACTTCCCGGGAATATGTGGTTTCAAAGTCTTAAAACAGATAAAAACTATCGGGCAGGAGTGACGGCGGCCAAAATTAGAGATATTAATAGCTGTTATTTAACGACTGCTAAGATGAAAAATAAAGGTCACGGTGGCCTCCAATTAGACATTTTTACCTATGGACACCGTGGAAACCGTTTAATTGCCCGTAAACGTATGAATGATCTTAAAAATTATGATTATAGTTTAATATTTCCACTTCAGGAAAAATATTTTGAAGACGTCTTAGTGTATATCCCAAATAATTATCAAAAATATTCCATTATTAACTGGAAACAATATCCTCCTCCCTTAATCGCAGTATCTAAAAGGTTTCCACATGAAGGCCCTATTGAAGCTAATAGACCATGTCCATTAAATGTTGAACATTACCCTAAATTGTATCAAAAACAAGAAAGTCTAAAACCAAATAGAAAAATTTGATTTAAGGTCATAATACATAAATAACCCAAAAATGTCATACCTTATTTTAGATAAAAATGGCATAGAGTATCAAATTGCGTCTGATCCAATGGAATTTGAATGTGATAAATATACCAACGGATGGAAGATTATTAACCAAGAACCGACTAATTATCAGGATTATATGAAGGCTATTATGTATGCTAGAGCAGATACCGCCCAAAATAGGTTGTCATGTAGCTATCAAGTATTAGGTGATACACTCAGAAAAATATTTATCAAAGAAAAGGAGAAAATAGAAAAAAAACACTAATCACCACCAGTATATTGTTTTAAAAAAAATTAATTATATCCAGATATAATATAATTTTGTTATGTTAATAAATAAAAAGTTGCTTAGTTTATTTAACCATAATAATCTAAACAATTTCTTATATAATCCCTATGTTGGTATAGATCAGTATCCAAGACACCAAATATCCCTATTTAGCCACCATCTAACTAAATATTTTTTTTTACTTTGCAAAAATGCTAAGCTAGACTATTTAGTTGTTAATGATATAATGGACAATATTACTAATCATATAGGCATTATTACAAGCCATGTCGCTCCGATGTTATTAGTGGATCTGAGTCATATATCTTATTTTAATAGTAGCTTTTCAGCTATTTTATTAAGTAACGGGTTTAGACAAGACAAACTTAAGTCAGGACTTGGGGTTAGGATCTCATTTTCAAATAATAACGTCATAAACAATGAGAGTTTTCATGCTCTACTTTATTGGACTAATTTAAAGGCCAAATTGATAAAGTTACCTGACGGCAAATTAGTCAATAGAGAAGATATATTTCCCTCTGCTAATCAAACAGTGAATGGCATTAATATCAGATACATGAAAACGGGTTTTCAAAACCATATTCATAAAAGAGGTGAGGTTGAGGCTGACATGGAAGAAGTCATCATAACCAATAAACGAATCACTAGTGAATACGATTTACTTAACACTATCGGATATTCTAGCCTAAAATACGCCAAGACTGATTTTAACTATCTCTACCAACAGTCCGTTAAAAATACCAAAAATCTTATAAAAGATTATGAAACGTCAGGAGATATTTTATTGCTAGATTATCTAGAAAATAGTGTAGTCAGTTGTCAAGAAAAACTACTTGGTCTAATAGTTAAAAAAAAAATAGGAGTCATTAATTGTCTTGACTTTAATAAATTTAAAATTTCAGCCTTATTACTTAAATTTTATTTACCTAGATTAAAAATTAATCTCTTTATAGGAAAGGGAAAAACGGATGACCACTTAACTGGTATGGAATTATTTTACATAAATTATGCCACCAATGTCTTTGTCTATGACCAAGCCACTAAAAAGAGACTGGATAAACAATTTTATCTTAAAAAACCTAAAATTCAAGTTACTAAGATCATTACTTTTGGCACCTTTGATACTTTTCATGTCGGTCATGAAAATATCATTAATAAATGTCTTAGCCTAAGTAGGGATGTTGTTATTGGGGTTTCCAGTGACGAGTTAAATAGTAAAAAAAATAAAACGGCTTTAGACCCTATTGGCCAGCGGATTAATAATGTGCGTGAATTTTCTAAAACTAACATTATCTTTCGCGAAGAATCATTAGAGAAAAAAGACGAATATTTCCAACATTATCAAAGCAATGTTTTGGTTATGGGAGATGATTGGCAAAATAAATTTAACAGTCCTAAATATAATTCTCTATATTTCAAGAGAACTCCAAATATTTCTTCTACACAAATTAGAAATGAAATCGCTATGAAACTAGGTAATGAATAAAGTAACGTTGTTACTTAGAGATTCGTCGGCAAGTTGGTTTTTTATCTGTTTTATTACCACGACAACCCGCTCTATATCTCTCTATTTGACGACATCGCTTACTAAAACAGGAATGACAGTTACTACAACCTTTTTCCAAACTATATAACCATTTGGTTAAAAGGTTTCGGTTGTCAATAAAGTAATGGATTGGATATTGGCTATAAAACCCCTTTAGTTTAGTTTCTAACACACCTTTTGGCATTACTTTTGGTAAATAATTAAAAAACAAGTAATAATTTTGGTATTGGGGTTGAGAAATTAAATTGGGTGTTTCTGGGTAATTTAAAACAATCGCATACAAAAAATCCCATCCTTGTTGACATTTCTGCTCTGGATATTTACCTATTACGTCTTGAAAAGAAGGATTTTCTGTTTTAATTAGACCTTGGCCACGTAATTTATCATTAACTAGATTGTGAATTTGATATAACCAATGGTTAAAATTTTCATAATTATCCAGTGGTTGTCCCGTTTTAGAATTAGGATAATCAATTGGTAGTTTCTCATAATAATCAGTTAAACTACGCCGACAATAAATACATGGTAAGACAAAGGGTAGAGTGCTAAAAAAAATTTGGTAGTTAGTCTTATCTGATTTACTTGGATTTTTAGGATAGCTTTGTGCTATAGCGTGTAGTAAATTCCAACCTGATGGTCCCCAAAAACGTGTATCCATCAATTAAGATATAATAATATATTAATATTATGGCAATTAATTTAAAATTATTGAGTCTTTAGTATTAGATTAATTTCCATGTTTATATAAATACCTATGGTTTGTAAGATAGTAGTGACGGGTTGTGCTGGTTTTATTGGTTCACATACCTGTGAATACCTTTTATCACAGGGACATGAAATACTCGGGATAGATAATTTAAACCATTATTATCAGGTAGAGAGAAAAAAGGAAAACCTTAAAATATTAGAGGCTTATCCTAATTTTCAATTTAAAAAACAAGATATTGTTACTAGTCAAGAAATTTTATCTTTTAAACCTGAGAAAATTTGTCATTTGGCCGCGATGGCTGGGGTAAGAAATTCACTGGAAAATCCAATAGAATATGTTAATAATATTACGGCATTTATTAACATACTTGAACAAGCCAGGCAGGTCGGGGTTAAACAAATCGTATATGCTAGTAGCAGTAGCGTTTATGGACGCAACCAAAAAGTTCCGTTTAGAGAAACAGACACAATTAATAGTCCTAATAGTCCCTACGCCGCCAGCAAAATTGCGATGGAAACATATGCCCAAACCTATCACCAGTTATACCAATTAAACTTAATTGGTTTACGCTTTTTTACAGTTTATGGACCGAGGGGACGTCCTGATATGGCTCCTTATAAATTTATTAAAGCCATCAGTGAGGGAACCCCGATAGAAAAGTATGGCTATGGATTATCTGCCAGAGATTATACCTATATTAGTGATATTGTTTCCGGAATTGTTAAGGCATTAGATAATTCAAAGCAGGTTAAGCATGAGATTTACAATCTAGGAAATAGTAGCCCAATTAGTCTAAATAATTTTATTGAGACTTGCGAACAAGTTGTCGGGAAAAAGGCTATCATACACCAAATAGAGGACCAACTTGGGGATGTCCCTAAAACCTATGCGGATATTGGTAAAGCCTACAGAGACCTAGATTATCATCCCCAAATTGGCTTACTAAAAGGTCTTTCAGATGTATACCAAGAAATCTTAAACGACGATAAAAAAACGTAAACTATAGTGTTACTAAGGAAGTTTATAATTATAAGGGGTCACTATAGATTATTATAAATATTAAATATTGGAATATCAATTATCTGAATATCTATTATTGCGATATTAAAAATATTAAATGATATATATTAGCTTAATATAATGAGGCAGGGGAGAAAACCAACAACCTTTCCCTGGCGGAAAACAGGAAATAAAGTTTGTTTTGTCACCGCGTATATAGGAAATAGCGAGACGTGTGATATTAATATAACTCCATCTCCAAGAATGACAGGATGTGATTATTTATGTTTTACTAACGTAACCAAGCCCAGACTTTTATATAATAAAAATTGGACTATTATTAGGATACAAGATCTACCTAATTTTAAGGAACTACATGAAATAAACCATAATGTTAGAATCTCCCGGTATTTTAAATTTAATTTTAAAGAATTCCTAGATAAATATTGCCATAACTTTCAAAATTACGGAGTCGTATTTTGGAATGATTGTACCATATATCCAATCAAGTCCACTATTTGGAAAAGACTAATAAGTCTGGTTAAAAAACACAACTCTGGTCTTATTCAATATAATTGGGTTTCTAAGAATATAGACAGGATTTGTCTTACAGATGAACTTAATTTAATTGCTAAAAATGGGAAAGATACTAAAGAAAATATCATGAAGACCAAAGAATATCTTATAACTATTGATCCTGGTGTAGAGCTGGATAAGAAACAATATTATGAAAATACTTGTTTTGGCTACCATCTCGGAAACACAAACGCACAGGCAATGTTCACTAGTTTTTGGAAACATTACCTTAATTGTCCTACTTTCCGGGATCAACCACTATGGAATTTTATGTATCTCAGTAAAAACTTAAATCCAGCTATAGAAAGTAAGTTAAAACATTATTATCGGAAAGGAAAGCGGAAATTGACCAAGAAAAATTATAATAAGAAATTTATAATATCTTGATTAATCACACGATATAAGATAAGTTATCTTATATCGTGTGACTCTATTACTAAATACAATTGGTTAAACAATAAAGAACTAAACACTGTTTTTTGATACCAATCATTTTTTGAGATTGGTTTTTTTTAAGATTTTTGCTTTATTAAGCTTGATAAACTTGATAGGATTCTTAGGTTTCATAGGTTTCTTAGGTTTCTTAGGATTATTAGCTTGATTAGTATTGTTAAACATAATAGGCTTACATTCCTTTAACTCATATCCAAATAGTTCAAAATCTTTTTTGTAAAAATTGTTTATAAGAGATATAGATTTATTATTTAGATATTTAGAATAATCCTTATTCACGTTTTTCCGTATAACATCAATCTTAAAACCTAAAAAATCATCTATATGGTCATTACTATTTAATGTCTCACACTTAAAGATTCTAATATCTGGTATTAGTTTACAATTTTCGTCTGTAATAAATTTGTATTGCGGTTGATTATGATTATCTAAATCATCTCTATTAAGATATTTATTTTTAATTACATTATACACTTGTTGACTTGTCCAATTTTTTTTTATTAACTTTTTGAAAAATAAATCACTTATAATTCTATTATAGGGATTTCGGACCACAGAAAACATTTTAACAGTATTAAAATTGATTTTTAATATTTCTCTATATTTAAAAAGGGTTATATAAAACTGATGTTGAAGAGATTTTGAATTATATGGAGTCGGTAATATATTATTTGACCTTCCACTATAGAGAGTTTGATTGTATTTTTTTTTAATTTCTCCTTCAATTACAGTTCCAGCTGTTTTTGGTATATGAATAAATAATAGATTAATATCACTATAATACGGCATATTATTATATATTAATATTATTTATATAAAAATCATTAAAATTAAAAGTAACCATTTATTTTACTACTACTATACCGGAAATAAGTTAGAAACCCAAGTATCGGATATAGTTTACCGATATATTTAATATATTTAATACATTTAAGGGAGATTTATCTACTAACTTTTGGGTTTCTAAAATACTTTCATTACAATAGTGATAAGTTTTTGTTAATTGAATATTCTAGGTAGGATTTTTATTATTAATTAAAAGATAATGGTCAAGATCAGGATCTTGGTGACTAACTAGTTTTATTTTAAAACGCAGACTAAATTTTTAATTTTAATATTTATTATACCATAATAGATAACGTATATTTATTTTTTTGGATATAGCTTTTTTTAATTTAGCTACTAGGTTATAAAATTTAATTGGACTAATACTATACCTAAAATAATTTAGAAACCCAAGTATCGGATATAGTTTACCGATGTATTTAATATAGGTTAAGGAGATTTATCTACTTACTTTGGGTTTCTAAATTATTTTCCTGACAGTAGGTACTTGGCGATCATACCCTTTTTTACGTTTATCATAATTATCAAAATTATCCGTTTCAATTAAGTGTTTAAGATAAGTTGCCGATTTAGTACCATTATAATCTTTAATATTCCACCGGTCATCACACCTTAAATGGATAGCAATAATATTACTATTATTTTCCAAGGTAATTTATAATTCTTAACTTTGGGTTGGTTACTAATGATATTCATAAATTTATCATAGAGATGTTGTTTAAAATAGGTTATTAAATCCTGTTTTAAGATAGTCACTGGTCTGACAGGATGCCCTCTAAAATCATCATAAACCTTAAGGGTGGTTTTTATTTCATTGTCAGCAATTTTAGATAATTCTATAAAAGGTTTGGTAAAAATACTGTTCTCAAATCTAATAGTAGGGTGATGATATATTTCTGAATCTGTAATATGTCCGTAAATGTAATCAGCCACCTTAGCATAAAAGTTAGATCCTAAACGATCTTGTCTATCAGTTAGAATAATTGACATTGATATTGATATATTAGGTTAGGTTATTTTTTCGGTTATTTTTCCGGCTGTTTTCTGGTGAAACTCCTAATTTTCTGATTTTCTAACTGAGTTGTTTTTCCATTAATAAGGCAAGTTTTTATACTCGGCAAGTAAAGAAAAAAATTTAAATTACACCTAAATGAAATTGTATTTTTTTTCCTCTATATTTACGTTTTACTTTATTTAAATAATCTTTTTTTATTTCAATCGTATGTAATTCTTTAAAATATGGTTCTATTGGAATGATTGTGTCTCCCTTATATGTTCCAGTTTCAATAAATACAGGATATTCTTTACTAATATCACAATTTTTAATATTTTTTTTTAACCATTCAATAGTTATCGACGGCATATTTTTTACATATGAAAATATTAATTATTGGTAATTTTCACCATAAAAATAAGATCGGTTTAAAACTAATATTAGAACATCTTAAATGGCAGTATAAATTTGGTAATGAAAAGAATATTAACAATTTTAACATCATATATTCACCCAGTAAACCAATAAATACCCAAAAATATCCAAGAAAAAAATTTATATTTGGGCCTCATTTTTCTGTATTTCCTAATAATAAACTAAAACAAATTAATAATATCAATAAAAATAGTGTATATATTCAACCAAGTTTATGGCCTATCGCATTTTGGGAAAATTATGATTTTTATAATAAATTTCAACAAAGTAATATTTGTATACCTTTTAAACCCTTCCCATTCCCAGTGGACACTGAACGATTTTGCCCTACTAATACCTTACACGAACATGTCTTTGTGTATTTTAAACAAAGAAATCCAAAGGAATTATCTTTTATCCAAGAGTATTTTAATACTAAAAAGATAGAATATAGAGTTTTTAACTATACACAACGGTATAATGAAGATGATTATTTAAATTATATTAAAAAAAGTAAGTATGGCATATGGTTGGGTCGTCATGAAAGTCAAGGTTTCGCATTAGAAGAAGCATTATCGTGTAATATTCCACTATTGGTTTGGAATACACAATATATGTGCCAGGAACATGGTAGTAATTATGAAAAGATACATGTACTACTATCCCCTATTGGGATGAAAGATGTGGAGAATATTTCTACCAACAAGAGGAGTTTGTAAAAAAATACGAAGAATTTTTAAGTAAATTAGATACTTACCAACCAAGACAGTATATATTAGAGAATTTAAGTATGGAAAAATGTGCCGAAAGGTGGAATAAATTAATTTTAGAATTATAATAATTCTAAAGTAATTAAATAATCTTTTAATTTTTGTTTGGTTAATGGATTAATAGTGCTATTATAATCTCGTAATATATCTACATTTATATTTTTATCATAATTAAACACTGATTTTATATGTGTATATTTACCTATTTTTTCTATTCTTCCAGACTGAGATTCATTAATTAACGATTCTAATAATTTCTCTCCAGGTCTTAATCCAGTAATAACTATAGGTTTATTATATTTTTCAGAAAAGATTTCAACGAGATCTTTGACTTTCATTGATATCAGTTCCGATACAATAGTATCTCCACTTTCACCATTTAATATACCATATTCAATTAAATCAACACTTTGTTCTAATGTCATGACAAATCTAGTCATATTTTCGTGTGTTAAGGTAAATTCTGTGTAATTATCATCGTTACCAATAGAGTGAAGTCTTGGTATAATACTACCATTTGAATTAAGAACATTTCCATATCTTACATTAACAAATTTAGGTTTATTCACAAAATGGGCCTTCTCAATTAAGAACGTTTCTGATAAAGCTTTGGCCATTCCATAGTTATTAATTGGACTACACGCTTTATCCGAACTTACAAACAGTACGGTTTCTAAATTTCCAAGTAATCCGATATTGTCTTCTACCGAATCTAGTATATATTTAGTTCCAAGCATATTAGTATTTAAACTTTCATTAGTATTTACTTCACATTGTTCAATATGTTTCATAGCACAAGCTATAATAATTATATCTGGTTTAACTCTAACAATTGCCTCTTTAACCCTTAATCGGTCCGATACATTACCAATAATAAAATTTAAATTTGGATGTGATTTAAACTTAATTTTCATTTTCCAATGTTTATGTTCATCTCTAGAAAAATTATAGATAGCATTGGTATCTAAATAACGTTCATTAAGTTTATTACCAAGAGATCCAGTTCCTCCAAAAATTAAAATTTTTTTATTTTCAATCATCTTTATATTATATAATATATTAAATAATAAAGCCTAACTTACAGTAGAAATCTTCTACGTTACATTTTAGGATAAATAAATAATCTAGATATAATAAGCATTATGTTGGTAAAATTTGGTCTTTCTTTATCAGAAAGTATTGATGTTACTAGTAGGTTTATTAAAAATTTCGTAACTGGTAATACTATTATTATTAAAAGACGGACAAAGTTAGACAAGAGATTAAACGATCCTTATCCCCGGCTATTAAAAAAAATATTTATTTGTGACGCTAATAACAAGTTGATTTTTAAGTTTAGCCAAAAACAACTCTTTTGGAAAGAGATTAATTTTAAGATTCCAACAACTTTAGTTATAAAAGATCGGGATAATCCAGAAAACGCCACCAGACACATTATTTTAGTTTGTTGGAAGCGTTTGGATTTTCTTAGACTTCAACTTAATAATCTTAATCGACAAGTAGGTAGTAAGGATATACACCTACATATTTTAAATAATAATAGCAGTGCTAAAGATAAAATAGAACAAATAGTGTATCAAGACAAAAATAGTCGCAAGTTTAAGATTACCTTACGACACTATGACAATAGCCATTGTTGTTTTGAACGTTTTTATTATATTAGAGATGTCTTACTAGTAGAATATAATGTAGAATATGCCATTATAATTGATGATGATCAGCAATTTTCCAATGATTGGGTAGAAAATATGTGGGATAAAAGAAGAGAAAAAAGGTTCTTGTGTTGGTATGGCAAGGTATGGAAACCAGGAAAATACCGATATTGGCGAGATAGTACTATTGCCTACAGAGATTGTTTAAATAACGGTCAAGCTAACATATGTAAGTTTCATTATGGTGGACCAGGAGGGAGTATTATAGACTGTTCTATTTGTGATCCTTCTAGTATTTTATGGAATTTTCCGGATAACATGGCAGAAAACCTTAATATCTATCAACTAGATGATTTATGGCTATCCTATATTGTTAGAGCCAAAGGCTGGCAAATTAGGAGAAGTTATTTACCAATCATTCCATTAAAATCAGAAAATAATGATAAAATATCACTTATGAGTCAATTAAAAGTGGAAAAACAAAGATTTTTAAGTTTTTTAATCCAAAATAAAAAATACTTATAAATATAGTGTTATGTTTTCAGTCAAGTTTGGGAATAACCTTAAAAATAGTGTTGATGTGACGGAAATAGTCATTAAACAATTTAGCAAAGGTAGTAATATATATATTCCACCTAAAACTATCTTAAAAAAGGTATTTTCCGACCAGACAAAAGTTGCTAAAAATTTGTATTTATTTGGTTTACAAAAAAATAAACAAGATCCAATTGTAATTAGTGGTTACCACATTTGGAATAAAGGTTTACAATTTGTTAATAAAAACCAATTGGAAGATACTGGACCAAAAGAGCAAACACAAGAGCAAGTACTATTATCCAAACTAGACAAAAATAAATATAATTTTTTTAACCATAGAGAATTATCTGTTGATATTTTAGATAAGATCTATGATAATATAGATGTATTTAGTAGTTTAATTAATAAATACCAGAATATCTTATTTATATGTAATGATTACCCAGGATATGGTGGATCTGCTACTAATTGTGATAAATTACAAAAATTTTATCAAAAAAATGGACACAATACATTCGCTCTATATAATACAGACGTAGTGAATGAATATACCAAAAACGAGTATTACATGGTAGATAAGATAACTAATCGTACAATAAGATCATTACAATTTAGACCCGATTTAATTATAATAAAATCTTTTTTCCCAAAATTAGATCTTAAGGGAATTTTTAAATGTCCAATTTATTATTTAATTGGGGGTATTTATAGAAATAGTCTTGATAAAAATTTTCAAACATTTAAAACCAGTAAATATCTAAATAATTTTATAAATACCAATGTCCTAAACCAAATTATAAACAGTGATTTCTCGTTTAGTAATAGTAGCCATACTCAAAAAATACTAAGAATAGCTTATAATATTAACACCTATCTATTTTATAGTACATTTGTCCCATTTTATAAACAACTACCATTTACTGATGTAAATTTTCAAGATAGACCTTTTGAATATGGTCTCATTATGAGTGATTTTACCAGACCGATTAAAAACGCAGAAAAATCATTAGAATTTTTAGCAGATAGAGAAAATGTAATCTTAATAGGTAAAAATAGTAAAAAATATCATAAAGATGGTTGGACATGCTTGGAATTATTAGAAAATAATAAAATCATGGAATACCATAAAAAAATTAAACATTTAGTTCAAGATAGTCATTATGAATCTTGTAGTAATGTCATGGTAGAGGGGTGGATGTATGG
>WLWF01002622.1_pt1 | contig 12700 bp, 18 predicted proteins | sample 6718331 | NCBI WGS metagenome assembly WLWF01 (sample SAMN12718692, study PRJNA515312) | sponge metagenome | isolation source: marine sponge | host: Mycale hentscheli | place: New Zealand: South Island, Marlborough, Capsize Point | collected 2003-05-01
AAAAGAATAAAGTAGCAGAAGGATTATCTTCAGTACAAGGTGCAGGTACCGCTTTAAAGGATATTGCAATTGGTTTAACTGAATTTCAAAAATTAGTTGAATCTAAAGTAGATTTTGATGCAGTTGGTGCAGCTATATCTAAATCAGTTGGTTTTGTACAAGAAGCGTTTGCAGCTGTTGCCGATCAAGGTAATGTACAGGCAGGTGGTTTTTGGGGAAGTTTATTTGGAATTAAAAAGAATAAGGTAGCAGAAGGTGTTGAATCAGTACAAGGTGCAGGTGCCGAATTAAGAAATATTGCAGAAGCTCTATCTACATTTTCAGGTATTGAAGATCCTGAAGGAGTAGCTAAAAAAATTGGAATAACTTTAGGTTTAGTAGGTAATGCATTTGCTTCTATTGGTGGAGCAGAAAATGAAGAATCTGATTCTTGGTTATTTTTTAGCTGGGATGAAAATAAAATACAAAAAGGTATTGAGGCTGTTGATGGAGCTGGTGCTGCATTAACAGATATTGCAGAAGGTCTTAAAGCTTTTAGTGGAGATTTTGAACCTGAATCAGTAGCAGCATCGGTAGGAAAATTATTAACTTCTATAGGAACTGCGTTTAGTGATCTTTATGCAGCTAATCCTGAAATGTCTCAAGAACTAGATGATTTTAAATCCTTCATAGTAACCTTAGGGGATGTTGCAGAAAAAGGCCAATTAGAAAAAGCTGCTGAAGGAATTTCTAAAATTGCAGATTCAATTAATAAAATAGATATTGACAAGACTGTTGCATTTGGAGACTTATTCAGAGCATCTAATGACTTAGGTGAAAATAGATCTGCATATAAAGCATTAGCGAGAGCAGTAGAAGATATTAGAGATATGATGTCTGAATCTGGTGGAGATGGTCCTAACTTTATCGAAAAAATAACTGGAACTGGCTCAGCTGCTAAATCTTCTAGCAGTAGCTCTGGAAGTAATGCAAAATTAAATAAAACATTAAATAGTCTTAATGCTGCCATATCTCAATTACCAGGAAGAATGCAAACAGCTATATCTACAGCTGAAATTACAGTAACAGTACCTTAAATACTTTATGTTTTCTTAAAACTATCCTTAATTTTAGCTATATAATATTTAATAACAGTTAAAGTTAAATAGAATAGTATGAAGAAAAATATAGTTTGGTTTGATTTAGAAACCACAGGAATAAGTACAACTTCCGACCGTATAATTGAGATCTGTATGATTAAGACCGATTTTGATGGTAATGAAATAGATACTTATAATCAATTAGTAAATCCAGGTAATGTAGCAATGAGAGCCGAAGCTGAAGAAAAGCACGGCATATCTTTAGAGATGTTAAAGGGCAAACCAACCTTTGAAATGATAGCATCTGAAATCAATGACTTTATTGGTGATAGTGACTTAGGAGGATATAATGCCTTATTCTTTGATGTACCTTTCTTATGTGAAGAATTTATGAGATGTGGTATTGTATTTAATCATAGAGGTAGAGCTGTAATGGATCCGTTCCTTATTTACAGTAACTATGAAAAAAGAGATTTAACAAATACTTACAAAAAATTCACAGGTAAAGATTTAGAAGGTGCACATAGAGCTGAAGCTGATGTTAGAGCTACTATGGAAATATTTCAAAAACAAAGAGAAGTATATGATATGCCACAAACTGCTGAAGAAATTGATAAGGTTGTAAATACTCGTAGAGCTGATCAAGTTGATTTAGGAGGTAAGCTAAAATTTGATGAGGTAAACGGAAAGAGAACAATCGTATTTAACTTTGGTAAAAATAAAGGTAAGCCTTTTAAAGAAGTATTTGAAATGGATGCTAGATATATTGATTGGATTATTGATAAAGGTGAATTCTCAACGGAGCTAAAAGTTATTTGTAGAAAACTTGTTGCAAAGTTTAAATCAGAGGAAAATAAAAATATAGAAATGCCATATTAAACTTTCAGAAAGAGAGAAAGTTTGTTATTATTATAATATACTAAACATATACATAAGATGATAAAAAGATTAGAAAATTCCAGTTTACAAGATCATAGTTTTCATGGTCACTATTTTAATACCTCTAAGGAAGATTTAGAAAAAGTATGTGGACCAGTTATGTATAATGATGATGATGATTCTGAAGTAGTTCAAAATGAATGGGAAATGACAACCGAAGATGGTACAACTTTTACTATTTATGATTATAAAGAATTTAGGTCATATGATGATTATGAAAAAATTGAATGGCATATAGGAACAGAAAATAGGTTTGGATCTAAGAAAGCTTACGAAGCAATGTGTAGAGCATTTCATTTACACCCTAAAATTAATTATAATATATAAATCGTTCTTTGAATTAATGGGGGTGACCGGTTTTTGACAATTTGATTGAAATAAAAACTACAGCACTGGGTGATGACCTACATCAATCTTAGCCGACAACGCTGAGTTAGCAATGGCTGCCTAAGTAGGTAAGTAATGCACATCATGTTATTAGTATGCTTGCAAATAACTAAGATGAAAAACGAAAGCAGCTACAGGTTAATTAAAGTTCCTTAATACTTAACAAGTTTTGATTCTCATGGAGTATCTTGTAAAAAACCATTGAGATATTTTTGGAAGTTTAAAAAAACTTATCCTAAGCTGTAAGAAATGTTTTTATGAATGCTTATTGGACGTGGGTTCGAATCCCACCACCTCCACCATACGGGGGATTAGCTCAGCTGGCTAGAGCGCCTGCCTTGCACGCAGGAGGTCATCGGTTCGACTCCGATATTCTCCACAAAAAAATAAACATTATGAAAAAAGATTATGAGTTCGTTATTAAGGTAATTAGAAATAAAGAAAATAGATTAATACATTATCCAGCTATTAAAAATCTAGTAGATATTTGGAAAAATAAATGGATAGGATCTAAAGAATATAGTAAAAGCATATATGATGTTTATTTACATTCTTTAAAATTAAACTTAAAAAGATCGTTTAGATGAGCAACATACAATTATTACCTATAAAAAATATTAGTAAAGTAACATGGTTAAATAATAAAATAACTATCATTTATAAAGATGGTACTAAACTTATTGCTAATGCAGATGAAATTGAATTAATAGGAGATTATAAAAATGAAAATGATATTCCTTTAAATGATCATTGTCTATAAATAATAAACAAACCTTTAAACTTACCATATAAAAATAAAAATACATGGCAGTTAATATTGAAAAGAAATACCAGAAATTAACAGATACAGAGCATGTATTGTTAAGGCCTGGTATGTATGTAGGATCAATTAAGCCACATACCGAAGAAGTATTTTTACCTACCAAGGGAAAGGATCAATTTCAATTAACTGAAGTAACTTATAATCCAGGATTCTTAAAACTGTTTGATGAAATAGTTTCTAATTCAGTAGATGAACATAAAAGAAATTCTAAATTAAATAAAATTAAAATTAATATAGATATGTCTACAGGATTAATATCTATATGGGATAATGGTGGAATACCTGTAAAGATTCATAAAGAGTATGATGAGTGGGTACCTGAAATGATATTTTCTAATTTAAAAACAGGAAGTAATTTTGATGATACTGAAGATAGAATTGTTGTAGGAACTAATGGTGTAGGTAGTACACTTACAAATATATTTAGTAAAGAATTTACGATTGAAACTTGCGATGGTAAAAAACAATTTAATCAAACATTTAGTAATAACATGGCTAATAGAACTAAGCCAAAAATTACTAATAAGAAAACTGCTCATACTCAAATAACTTATTTAACAGATTTTGAAAGATTTGGTTTAAAAGGTATTAATAAGAATCATTATTTAATGATTACCAAAAGGCTTATTGATATTGCTGCATGTAATCCTACTCTAAAGATTTTTCTAAATGATAAACCAATTGCATTTAGAACATTTAAAGATTATGCTAGTCGTTATGTAACTCCAGTCTTTTATGAACAATCAGAACATTGGAAAATTGGTATTGGTCATTCTACTACAGGATTTAAGGCAATATCATTTGTTAATTCTGTTGAAACAAAAGATGGCGGTACACATGTTAATAATATAGACTGGCAAATTACATCTTATCTTAGAGAAAAGATAAAAAGAAAATACAGAGTAGATGTAAAACCTTCTGAATTAAGACAACATTTATATTTGTTTATTAACTGTACTGTTATTAATCCAGCATTCTCTTCTCAAACAAAAGAAAAGTTAATTACAGCTCCAAAGGATTTTGGTACAAGCCATACATTAAGTGAAAAAGTTTTAAGGCAAGTTTTAAATTCTGAAATTATACAATCAGTATTAGATTGGATTGAGCGAAAAAAAGAAGCTGAAGAAAGATCTAAATTAAGAAAGCTAAATAAAGGTTTAGATAAAACAAAAGTACTTAAACTTATTGATGCAAAGAAAAGAGGTATTAGAGAAAAATGTACATTAGCAATTTTTGAAGGTGATTCTGCATCGTCTGCATTTAGAAGATATAGAGAACCGCAATACCAAGGAGCATTTCCACTAAGAGGTAAATTTATTAATGTTAGAGAATTACCTGCATCTAAAGTTGTACAGAATAAAGAGGTACAATCAATGATGGCTGCAATGGGTTTAAAGATCGGACATGAGCCTAAAGATTTAAGGTATGGAAAAATATTATTATATACTGATGCAGATGTAGACGGTAATTCTATTTCAGCTTTATTAATTAATTTCTTAGGAAAGTATTGGCCAGAATTATTTAGTGAAGGTAGAATATTAAAAGTAGAAACACCTTTAATGGTTGCAAAGAAAGGTAAGGAATCTTTAAACTTTTATTCTGATGAAGAATATAAAGAATGGGAATCTAAGCAGAGAAATTTAAATTCTTGGTCAATTGAATATAAGAAAGGTTTAGCTGCATTAGAGGATGCTGAATACAAGGAGATCATTAGAAGCCCGAGAACCTTTACACTTACTAAGGATAAGGATTTTAACAATACATTAGATATATGGTTTTCTAAGAATTCTGAACCTCGTAAAAGAAAGATATTAGGACAACCAATGGAAATTAAAAATAATAAATCACTATTTTAATGATAAAGAAAAAACTTGATAAAAAAATGCTATCTATGATGACATTACAAGAAAGATTTAAATACATTAATAAAAAGAAAGAGCATGAGTTCAACAAAAAGAACAGTAAGTAATTTTTTTGATAAAGAATATTTAGAGTATGCTAAATATGTAGTAGAGAACCGGGCTATACCGAGTTGTATTGATGGTCTTAAACCTACACAAAGAAAGGTTGTTTATATAGCCAATAAGATATGGAAAACTGGTAATGAAAAGCCAATGAAATTATTTCAGCTTGCAGGTAGAGTAGCAGCTGAGGCATTTTATCATCATGGTAATACTTCATTAGAATCTTCAATGGTTGGTATGGCTCAAAAGTTTAAAAACTCATTACCTCTATTAGAAGGTATTGGTCAGTTTGGATCATTAAGATCTCCTGCTGCAGGTGCACCTCGTTATATTAGTGCTAAACTGCATCCTAATTTTAGATTACTTTATCAAGATTTTGAATTACTTGATAATAAAATAGAAGAAGGAGAAAAAATAGAACCAGAACATTTCTTACCTATAGTTCCAACTGTTATATTAAATGGTACATCAGGTATTGCTGTAGGTTTTGCTACTAACATATTAAATAGAAATCCTAAAGATGTAGTAGATGCATGTATTGCTGAGGTAAATGGAAAAAGAATAAAAACTTTAGCACCATGGGTTGAAGAATTTAAAGGAACTTTTACTAGAGATTTAGAAAATCCTAAAACATGGAAAATTAGTGGTTCTTATCAGGTTATTAATACTAATACAGTAAAGATTACTGCAATACCTCCTAATTATACATATGAAAGATATGAAGAAATATTAAATCTTTTACAAGAAAAAGGAATCATTACTTCTTATGATGATAATTCATCTGAAACAATAGAATATGTTTTAAAATTTAGGAGATCTACTTTAAAGGATTTAATTTCTAAAGATAGGTTAGAAAGAGCATTAAGACTAAATACACAAGAAACTGAAAATCTTACAACAATAGACGAAAACGGTGAACTTAAAATATTTAATAAAGCTGAAGAAATAGTAAAACATTTTGTTAGTGTTAGGTTAGGTTGGTATCAAACTAGAAAAGATTATCTAATTAATAAAACAGAAAAACAATTAGCATTAGTAACTAATAAAGCTAGATTTATTAAAGATATTATTGATGGTAAATTAAAAGTTAATAATGTACCTAAGAAAACTATTATACTTTATTTAGAAACTGCTGATTATGATACTGTGCATGGATCATATGATTATCTTTTATCAATGGCTATTCATTCCTTAACAAAAGAAAGATATGAAAAACTATTACAAGAAAAAGAAGGTTGTGTTATAGCTCTTAAAACATTAAAAGCAACAGATCCTAAAGAAATGTATTTGACAGATCTTAAAAAATTAAAGGCAGCAATTAAGTAAACTTTTTTAAAAATTAACATATAAAAATAAACAATCATTATGATTAAAGAACAAACAACAACTGTTGATTCATCAATGATCAACAAATATGTATATAATTTTGCAACTAAAACATTAAAGGTAGAATTTAATGGTGGTGCATTATATGAATACAACAATGTTGAATCAGATTTATATGATGACTTATGTAAATCAGAATCAACAGGTAAATTCTTCAATGAGAAGATTAAAAATAATTATGAACATACTCAACTTTTAATAGACTAATATGACAACAACTAAAAATGTACTTTATGATGCTCTTAAAGCTCAATTTGAAGCAAAGAAGCAAAAAGCGTTAGCAACACTAACAATTTATTTAACTAACCCGGTGGGAATAGGCGAACATCCTCAACATTTAGATGAAATGGTAAAATTAGCTGAACAATTGGCAGAAGCCGATGATGTAGTTAAAACTTTAGAAAAAACATTTGAAACACCAGAAACTCCTGCTGATAATGAATAAAGTTATACTTATAGGAAAAGCCGCTGCTGGAAAAGATCATATGAGAAAGGTCTTGGAAGGTAGAGGTTTTACTTATGGTACTTCGTATACCACAAGACCACCTAGAAAGGGTGAAATTGATGGCCAGGACTATTACTTTATATCAGAAAAAGACTTTAAGAATTTTGCTGATAATAATTATTGGTATGAATATGTAGAATTTAATGGTTGGTATTATGGTACCAGCTACGACCAATTTAGAAATACCTGTAATTTATTTGTAATGACGCCTAAAGGTGTAGAAGCCATTAATCCTATTGATAGAAAAAACTGTACAATAATTTATTTAGATATCCCATTAGAAACTAGAAAACAAAGACTTTTGGAAAGAGGAGATCTTAATGATAAAATAGAAAGAAGATTAGCAGCCGATGAAAAAGATTTTGAAGGCTTTACTGATTTTGACATTGTAGTAAACAATCCTAACTTTTAAACATATAAAAATAAACAAATGAGTAAATTCATTATTATAGAAGGTACCGATAATGTAGGTAAAGATACACAGCAAAATTTAATTATTGAAAGAATGAATAACCATGTCTTTCATAAGTTACATTATTCGTCATTACCATTTAGAGATGATAAAAATTTACATGCTACTTATTCAAAAAAGATGTATGATGGTATGTTTAAATTAATGATGAAATCTAAATTAGCAGAACAGAAAGATGATGAACCTATTAATCTTATATTTAATAGATCTCATTTAGGTGAAACAGTTTACTCTCCACTATATAGAGGTTATTCAGGTGATTATGTTTTTGATATTGAAAAAAAATATACAAAAGCATTAAGAGAAGATCTTTATTTAATTACATTAACAAACACTCCTCATAATATTTTAAAAAGAGATGATGGTAAATCTTTTTATGCTAATGAAGAAGAAGTAAAGGCTGAGGTTGATGGTTTTAAAAGAGCTCATAAATTAAGTACCATTAAAAATAAGCTACATGTTGATGTAGGTAATATGAGTGCATTAGAAGTATCTCATATTATAACTGCATTTCTTAAAAGAGAAAATAAAATAACAGGTGAAGCTAAACAATTAAATATGTTTTAATAATGGGTACTTACGAAGATTTATTCTATGAAATAACTACTGAGGTAGAAGAATTAGGATTAAGAAAAGAATTTGATCAAAAGTTAAAAGATTTGCGTAATGATGATAAGTACAAATATAGTGAAGTTAGAGATAGGTGGCAAATAGCATTAAAAGAAATAAAAGAAGAAAATAAAAAATGAGAACATACAGAGGAGATACATTTGCAGATGTTTATGAAAAAGCATTAAGAGATACATTAGATAATCCTGATTATACTTCTAAGCCAAGAGGTATGGAGATTAAAGAAATATGTAATGCTGCTTTAGTTATAGATGATCCATATTTTCCACTTTATGAAAATGAAAAAAGAAGTAGTCAATTTAAATATATTGCTGGCGAATCTGTATGGTATTTTACTGGTAGAAAGGATATTGATTTTATCAGTAAATATTCAAAGTTTTGGGGCCAATTAGATAATGGCGATGGTACTGTAAATTCTGCTTATGGTAATCTTATATTTAATGAATTACTTTCTGATGGTAGAAATCAATATCAATGGGCATTAGATTCTTTAATAGAAGATAAAGATTCAAGGCAATCAATTATACATTTTAATAAACCTTCTCATCAATGGCAAGGTAATAAAGATTTTGTATGTACTCTTAGTGGTATATTTCAAATCAGAGATAATAGATTAAACTTTTCAGTTGATATGAGATCTAATGATTTAATATTAGGCACAGCAACTGATGTAGCATTCTTTTGTTTATTACAGCAACAGATGTTAAAACATTTACAATTATATTACCCGAATATTAAAATGGGTACCTATACTCATATTGTTCATTCATTACATATTTATGAAAGACATTTTGAATTAGTAAAAGAAATGCTAAATCATTCCTTTTCTCACATGTCATACCCACCATTAAATAAAAATTTGATTACAACTAAAGGGCATCCTAGTAATGAAATGAATTTATTAGAATTAGAAATTTTACAACAAGGCCCTGTAACATTATTTAAAGATCCATTATTTAAGTGGTTATCTGACTACAGCTTTACAGATATATAATAAAATTAATTATAGTGTTGAAATATCTAAAACTTTTTGAACAATTTATAACAGAAAAGAAACCTAAAGGCGCTCCTGACTTCCATCATTCTGATGCACCTGATGCTGAGGGTAGATTTAAAGATCTTTCTATAAAGGATTTAGCTGCATGGTTAATTAAAACTAGAAAGAAAGATGTTAAAAAGATTAGCGGTTCTTTAACTCAGCAAATAGTTTTTAACAGAAAGAGTGATCCTAAGTATGCTGAAAAAATGGAGAAAACCAGAAAGGAAGTATATAAACAATTAGGGCGAGAAGATTTATTAAAAGAATCAGCTGATGTTGAAAGTGATCTTCATAAAATTTATGCGGCAGTGAATACTGATACTGGCCATGAATGGGCAAAGGAAGAAGGTGCTAAGGCATATAAAGTTATTACTCCTAAAGATATTAGCAAATTAGAATTGGATCCTAATATACCTATATTAAATTATAATATGGCAGTTACTGAAGATTTAGTTAAAAAGTTTCCTAAGATGAAAAATTTTATCTATAATCCAAATGAAACAATACAAGTTTCAAATTCTAAAAAAGATTTTCACGAAAGATTAGGAGATGATCCAAATATTCCTAAAACTGCATATAATGAAAAGGGTGCACTTGAGATAGGGTTTCCTTTAATAGCAAAACCTAAAACAGGCCATTCAGGCAAAGGTATTAAAATATTTAAGGATAAAGATGAATTTTTAAAAGAAGATAAATCTAAATATGATTTGTTTTCTCAATTTATTGATAAGAAATCTGAGCACAGAATAATAAATTTTAAAGGCAAGCCTATGGTTTGGATGGAAAGAACTCCTCTTAATGAAAAGGCAAAGAAAGGTGATGGTGATGCAAGCGAGGAAATGCGTTTTAAATATTTGAAAAAAGATCCATCAGGATTACCTAAGAATTTTGCTAAGACGAATAAAGCCTTTTGTGAAAAGTTTAAAGAAATACCTCTTATATGTTTTGATATAATGGAAGATCAAAAAGGTCATGTTTATATTATTGAATCTAATACTATGACTGGTATGCCATTCAATATATCATTAGAATTATATGAAAAATTATTTGAAGACTATTATAAGAGACCAATGTCTAACGAATCTAAAAATGAAATGAAACTCTTATCTGAAGGGTTAATAAAAAGAACCCTTTCAAGAGACTCTGATACGAAATGGGATATTGAATCCTAAAATATTTCTAAAAAAGTTACTAAAAACTTTTCAGTTCCCAATTAAATTGTTTATATTTAAACTGTATATTATGAAACAATATACTGTAAATCAATTATATGACTAAAAAAATACCTAAAGATTTCCATATTACTTCTGATACCTGGTTCGGTAGACCCCAAATACTTCAGATTGCTAACAGACCTTTTAATGATGTAGATGAAATGAATGCTACATTAATTAAAAACTGGAATAAAAAAGTAAAAAAGAATGATGTGGTATTTCATTTAGGAAATTTTGCATGGGATCCTACAACTGCTAGAAAAACACTAAAGAAATTAAATGGTAGAATTTATTTCTTAAGAGGTAATTCTGATAAAGCATTAGAAGAAGTTATTGAAGAATTTCCTAAAGCTGAATTTTTAAATGATGCCATAATGGATCTAATAGATTTTGATACTGTTATTTGTCATTATCCATTATCTGTCTGGAACGGTAAAGATTCAGGTACTCTTCATATGCATGGTCATACAGTATTTTCTCATAAGACAGATCTAAAAATTGAAAACAGATTTAATGTCTGCTCCGATTTTTGGGGATTCACACCTATAAATTATTTAACCTTAAAAGACTTCATAAATGGCTAAAAGAACAAAGAAGACATACAAAGAACTTGCAATAGAATTTAAAAAGACAAGAAGTGAAAAAGTATATAATGAATTATATGCAAAGATGAGACCAGGATTATGGTCATACACAAATAATATTGTAAAAGATCCACATGTTGCTGATGATATTGTTTCAACAACTTTAACAACTGTGTATTTAAAAATTGATCAATATAATGAAGATTATCAAATTACAACATGGGCATATCGCATAGCTTATAATGAATGCATAGGTTGGATAAGATACAGAAATAGAAAGGTAAGTATGAATGCATTTACTGACAAAGGAATCGATCCTCCAACATTTATGTTACCAGATATTGACACAGATAATTCAATGCCACCAACAGAAGCAGATCATTGGGAAGCTGAGCATCTTTTAACTGAAAAGGTTAGATTAACCACAGAAGCAATCAAAGCTTTACCCCCAATGTATAAGAGATTTATGGAAGAAAGATTCTTAAATAAGAAGTCATATAATGATATTTTAGATATTATGAAAAGCTGCGAAAAAGGCATTAACTTACAAACTGTGAAAAACCGCATATTTCGTGGAAGAAAAATAGTCAGAAAACAACTAGAAAGTATGAAAGTCTTCTCCGAGGCATAAATACATAAAAAACAGATAAAACTATGTACATAACAGATTTATATAATGAAATCAAAATTTGGTATAAGATTAGATCTATTGCCAAAAAAGAAGAACCTAAATTAAAAGAGTTAGGTTTTAGGGTTGACTGGGTAGGTAGAATTTACACAGTTATTAATTTACCTGAGGAAGTAGTATCAGCTCCTATCTCACAAGAAGGTTATGTTTTAATGCAATTAAGAAAGCATGATAAATTTTTATTAGACTTAGGAATAGCAGATTATGTTTCTCCAGAGTTTAGTCCTATTCCTAATGAAAATGCTTTTCTTTTAGTTTTATCAGCCGATAGGGAATTTTTTAAATTATGGCCATTTGTAAAATCAGCTGCTAAAACCTTAGGACTGTTTCTTTTACTAAGATTAGCTTATGTACTTTTTACATCACATGGTGGAAAAATATCTGACTTATGGAACAAGATAATAGAAATCATATTTTAAATGATATTAATCAAATTGAAAATAAATTAAAAGAATTAGAAAAAGAAAAAGAAAATATTCAGGATAGCTGTTCTCATAAAGAGTGGACAGTTAATTTTGATGAAGGGAGATCTATTAAAAGATATTGCTCAGAATGCAAGAGGGAGTTAGGTTACGCGACAAAAGAAGAAGAGCAAAATTTTTTAAAGCCGAGAGGCTAACAACATACATAGGAAAAGGTTTTCTATGTTAGAGGAACAGTTCCTCGATTATTAATTAAACAAAAAAAAATTTTAAAAATGAAAAAATTAATTTTAAGTTTGATGTTAGTAGTTGGAATAGTAATTTCAACTTCTGCGCAAAATGCAAAAGGAGACTGGTATGTAGGTACAGGTGACATCGCTGATGTTGCATGGACTGAGTGGTCAGTTTCACCAACTTTAGGTTACGGAGTATCCGATAAAATAATGGTTGGTTTATCTTTAGCACAAGCTGATTCGTCTGAAGACTTATCAATGGATATACATGCTAGATACTTTTTAAATGCAGGTGGACAAGACTTTTTCTTGTATGCTGCAATGGGCGACATGGA
>WLWF01002624.1_pt1 | contig 12695 bp, 16 predicted proteins | sample 6718331 | NCBI WGS metagenome assembly WLWF01 (sample SAMN12718692, study PRJNA515312) | sponge metagenome | isolation source: marine sponge | host: Mycale hentscheli | place: New Zealand: South Island, Marlborough, Capsize Point | collected 2003-05-01
GCAGATCAGAGATTTATGGTTGCTGAGTACACTCTTGAGTCAAGAAATGAAAAAGCAAGTGGTTTAATCACAGATTTAACTACTTCATAATAAATCTAAAGTGGTGGGGGAATTATCCCCCATCATTCAATTAACAATTTTGTTTGGTCTTTGAAGTCAATGACGGAACGAAGCAAATAAATAGGATAAAAAAATGAGAACATTAAACGATTACTTTTTAACATCTGCAATTCCAGATGTTTCAACAGCTTCATCAACTTTTGTTTGTGTACCTGATGGTGGAAAAATTGTAAAAATCATCACTCACAACAAAGCAACTACAACTGGCACAGCAGCTATCTCTTTTGAAATAGGTGGTGTTGCAGTAACTGGTGGTGCTATAAGTCATGTAGCTTCAGGTTCAGCTGGTAAAGTAGCAACTGCTGCTCCAACAGCTTTAAATACTGTTGCTGAAGATGGTACTATTGAATGTATTACTGATGGCGGTTCATCAAATGCTTCTAAAATGGAAATTACTTTCGTAATTAGAAGATAATAGTATATAACAATATTAGGGGGATCTTGCCTAGCGGTATTTCCCCCATAATAAATTAGGAGAAAAAAAATGAGTTATAATTATGCTTTAAGACCTGGTACTACACAGAAACTTAATACTAATAATTCTTCAACAGCTTCTGCTGCATTTGGTTCACAAACTGAATACATAAGAATAGTTGGAGATGCTAATTGTCATTTTGTTTTAGGTGGTTCACCTACTGCAAGTGCAACATCAGCTTTATTACCATCTGGTGAAATAGAAATGTTAAAAGTTTCACCTGGCGAAAAGATTGCAGTATTTCATGGTTCATCTACAAATGTATATGTTACTGAAATGAGTGCTTAGTGGCTAGACAAAAGTTTGTTCACTTTGTTCCAAGAGATCAACCTAAAAAAAGACCTGGTTGTCATAAAAAATCTCAGAATAAATCAGAGTGCAGACAGAAAAAACAGACAAGATACAAAGGTCAAGGTAGATGAAAAAAGATATAAGTATTGATGGTTTAAAAAAAGAAACATTTTCTTTAGATGAAATGGAAAAAGAAATTGTTATAAATGAAGAAGTTAATATAGATCCTCATTTAAAACATAATAAAATATTATTAAATCAAGATGATGGTTATTCAAAATCAAGAGATTTAAAAAGAGTAGCTTCTATTCCAACTTTAGCTTTATCTGTTTGGGCAAAAGAGTATAATGGTGATAACAATTGGTTTGCACTTCCTAAAGAAGTACAGAATAAAATATTAAAAACAAAATTAAATAGTAATGAGTTTCAATATTTTAAAACAGCAGAAGGTAAATTATAATGGCATTAGCAACTTACGCAAATTTAAAAACATCAATAGCAAACTGGTTAAATAGAACTGATCTTACAACTGAGATAGCTGAAGATTTTATTGTTTTAGCAGAAAAAGATTTTAATTCTAAATTAAGAATTGGTAGAATGATAGAATCAAATGCTTCATTTACTATTGATTCTGAAACAGAAACTTTACCAACAGGATTTTTACAAGTTAGAGATTTTTATATTTTAGAAGGTGGAACTAAACATGCCTTAGAATATATTACACCTGCTCAAATGGATCAAATTAGAGGTAGCTCAACTACTGGAATGCCAAAAACATTTACAATACTTGGTGATAATTTTAGATTTGCTCCAATCCCTTCAAGTTCTTATACAGGAGTTATAAATTATTATAAAGAATTTACTGCTTTATCAGATTCAAATACTTCTAATTATATCTTATCTAATCACCCTTCAATTTATTTATATGGTTCTTTATATCATGCTGCTAATTTTTTAGGTGGTATTGAACCAAGACAAGTTCAACAATGGCAACAACAATATGTAACATCTCTTGAAAGACTTGAGAGAAATGACAGAGAAGATCAATATGGTAATGCACCTTTACAACAAAGAGGTGATGTAACTGTTTCTGGTGCGTTTAATGATGTATCAAGAATTATAACAAGCAATAATGGATAAACAACATGATAGATAAAAGAGAAAAAAAATTAATAAAAAAACATTCTCCTCATCATAGTAAAAAACATATGAGTATAATGCTTAAAGAAATGATTAAAGGAATGAGTTTTAGTAAAGCTCACAAAAAAGCTATTAAAAAAGTAGGAAAATAATGCAGATACCTTTTGGCGAATGGCTACCAGATCAACCAGAACATAATAATCCTGGTGCTAATGTAGCTAACAATGTTTATTATGCTTTAAATTCTTATAAAAGATTTCCTTCATTAGTTAATTATTCTACAAATACTATTACAAAAGATTCAAGAGGTGCAGGTTCTTTTAGAGATAATGCTAATACTGTATTTAATTTTGTAGCAACACAAGATACTCTTTATGAATTAACTGGTGGAGCATTTACAGAAAGAGGAGCAAGTGGAAAAGTATTAAATAATTCTTTTGCAACTTGCACAATTACAGTTTCTGATTATGCAAATATTGGTGCTGGTAAAACTATTACTTTATCTAAAAATGATGGATCAACAATTGTATTTACTTCAACAACAGGAACAGCATCTGGACTTTTATTTAAAGTAGAAACAAATAATAATACGACAGCAACAAATTTAAAAAATACTATTAATGCTCATGCTGATTTTTCAGCAACAGTATCAGATGCAGTAGTAACAGTAACAAGAGCAACTGTTGGTAGAGAAAATTTAACTAATGTATCTTCTGATACAGCAAGATTAACAACAACTAATTTTGTTGGTGGAACTCCTTTAACAGGACAATCTAATGACTATATAACTTTTACTCAATTTGGAAATTATGTAATTGTTAGTAATGGTGTAGATCCAGCTCAATTTTATTTAATGGGAACATCATCTGCTTTTGCAAATCTTTCAACTATTGGAACATCAGGTACTGTACCAGTATTTAAATGTTCAGGAGTTATTAGAGATTTTTTAGTAACAGGTAATCATGTTGGTGCATCCAATAGAATACAATGGTCAGGAATTAATGATATTACAACTTGGGAATCAGGTACAAAACAATCAGACTTGCAAGACCTACCAGGATCAGGTGGACAAATAGTTCATATAACTTCTGGAGAGATTGGTTATGTTTTTAGACAAAACCAAATAATTAGAATGGATTATGTCGGTGGTGCAACAGTATTTAGACTATCAGTAATTTCACCTAATAGAGGAGCAGTATATGGTAGAACTGTATGTCAAGATAATCGTAGAGTTTTCTTTTATGCTGATGATGGATTTTTTGAAGTTAATGGAGATCAAGTTACAGCAATAGGTGCAGAGAAAGTAAATAGATTTTTTGATTTAGATTTAAACAAAGCATTCTCTGATAGAATAGTTGCAGCTACAGATCCTTTTAATCAATTAGCAATTTGGTTGTATCCATCTTCTGCTGATACATCTAATACTACTGGAATTTGTGATAAAGTTTTAATTTATAATTATGCTACTCAAAAATGGTCAACTGCTACAACAAATGCTAGTACAATCTTTTCTCAATTTGTTGGAGCTTATACAGTAGAACTTATGGATATTATTTCAGAAAACTTAGATAATATTAATATATCACTAGATACTGATTTTTGGTCTGGTGGACAATTATTACTTGGTGCTATTAATAGTGATTTCAAAGCTGCAATTTTTTCAGGTACAGATAATATTGGAGAAATAGAAACTACAGAATTAGAGTTGTTTCCAGGAACAAGATCGTCTATAATAGGTGTAAGACCAATAGTAGATGCAACAGCTACAGTTACTTTAAAAACTAGAGATAGACTTGCGGATAGTGCTACAGAATCAACTTCTTCAAGCATGAACTCAACAGGTATAAATCCAGTAAGACAGTCTGGAAGATATGTTAAAGTTAATGTTAAAATACCAAGCGGAGGAGCTTGGAAAGATGCTCAAGGAATAGATTTAGTTGCATCAAGATCAGGGTTGAGATGACAGATAAAACTGATATAGATAATGTTAGATACAGTTTTGAAACACAAGAGTTTTTTCAAAGACAAATTGAGGAAGCTATTAACGCATTAATAAATGAAAAAAATCAAGAAAATAATAAAGCATTTGCTTGGTTCTTAGGAGATTAAAATGGCAGGTATAAAAGATTATTCCACAACCCAAGCAAGTAATACTGATCTTAATGGTATTTCTACTGCTGAAGGAATGCTACCTTCTAATCTAAACAACGCCATAAGGGCGTTAATGAAAAATACTAGAGAATGGTTTAACGATAGTCAATGGGTAGAGTATGGAGATGGTTCAGGTGCTTATACAGCAGCTTATGTAAGTGGTACTGCATTTACAATTGCAGGTGTTGATGTAACTTCTTTTTATCATGCAGGAAGAAGAATAAAATTAATTGCAACAACTCCTGGTACAATTTTTGGAACAATTAGTTCATCATCTTTTTCATCCAATACAACTGTTAATGTAACATGGGATTCAGGTTCATTATCAAGTGAAGCTATAACTAATGTTTTTGTAGGTGCTTTATCAAAAACTAATTCTTCTATTCCAACAGAAATTATTGGTACAACTAATATTGCAGATAGTGCTATAACTTCAGCTAAAATTGCTAACAGTACAATAGTTGCAGATGACTTAGCATCAAATGCAATTACAACAGTTAAAATTACAGATGGAAATGTTACTCAAGCTAAACTAGCATCAGACTCTGTGAATGGATCTAAGATTGCAGATGACAGTATAAACTCAGAGCATTATGTAGATGGTTCTATAGACACAGCTCATATTGCAGACTCACAAATTACTCTTGCTAAACTTGCAAGTAATTCAGTTAACTCATCTAAAATTGTAGATGATTCAATTGTTAATGCAGATATAAATTCTTCAGCAGCAATAAACTTTTCTAAAATGGAAAATCTTACTACTGCAAGAGCTTTAGTATCTGATGGTAATGGAGATGTATCTGTTAGTGCTGTTACATCAACTGAAGTAGGACACTTAGATGGAGTAAGTTCAAATATTCAAACACAACTAGATGCTAAAGGTGCGTCTAATGCTAATTTAGTAGCGATTGGTGATTTAGCAAAAACAGATGGTAATTTAATTGTTGGTAATGGATCAACTTGGGTAGCTGAAAATGGTGCTACTGCTAGGACTTCTTTAGGACTTGGTTCAATTGCAACTCAAGCTGCTAATAATGTTTCAATATCTGGTGGAGCTGTAACAGGATTAGGATCTCCATCTTCTAATTCAGATGCAGCAACTAAATCTTATGTAGATGATTTGGTGGCTGGATTAAGAACTAGAGTTATTGCAGAATGTGCAACTACAGCTAATGTAAATTTAACAAATGGTTTAGAAGCTGGTGATGCTATTGATGGTGTAACCTTAGTTGCTGGAGATAGAGTTTTAGTTAAAGATCAAAGTACAGCTACTGAAAATGGTTTATACCTTGCAGTAAGTTCTGGTGCATCATCAAGAGATCCTGAACATGATAGTATTGCAGAATTATCTGGTGGTATGGTTGTAGTTAATCAAGGTACTGCAAATGATAATAAAATATTTTTATGTACGACAGACAGTAGTGGATCATTGGGATCAACAAATATAACTTATACTACAATTACTCCACAAAATGTTGGAACAGTAACTTCAATAGCAACTGGCACTGGAATTGATGGGGGTACAATTACATCTTCTGGAACAATAGCAATTGATTCAACTGTTGCTACACTTTCTGGTACACAAACTTTAACAAATAAAACTTTAACTACTCCTAAAATTGGTACTTCTATTTTAGATACTGGAGGAAACGAATTAGCTAAATTAACAGCTACTGGTTCAGCAATAAATGAATTTACAATTGCCAATGCTGCAGCAAGTGGTAGTCCAACTTTATCATCAACTGGTGGCGACAGTAATATTGATTTAGATTTATTAGCTAAAGGTACAGGTCATGTAACAGTTAGAGGTAATACAAATGCAGGTGCTATTCAATTAAATTGTGAAAGCAATTCACATGGTCAAATATTAAAATCTCAACCTCACTCCGCAGCTGTTACAAATTCAATGTTGTTACCAGCTGGTGCTAGTTCAACTTTAGTTTCTTTAGTGTCTACAGATACACTTACAAATAAAACTTTAACATCTCCAAAAATAAATGAAGATGTAGCAGTAACTTCTACTGCATCAGAATTAAATATTTTAGATGGAGCAACTGTAGTTGTTGGAGAAATAAATGCTTTAGATTTAGGATCAACTGGAACAGGAACAGCAATAGCTAGTAAATCTGTTATTCTTGATAGTAATAAAGATTATACTGGAATAAGAAATGTTAGTTTAACTGGTACTCTTGGTGTTGCTGGGATTTCTTCATTTGCTGTAGCAGCTAATGTTGCACAATCATCTCTTACTTCATCATCAAATGCTGTAGCTTGGGATGCTTCTGCTAAACCAAACGCAGTTCATGTAACAACAGAAAACACAACTTTTTCTGCACCAACTAACAATGTTGAGGGTGCGTTTATTGCTTTAGAAATTAATTACAATGGTTCACACACTATTGCTTTTAATACTGTATTTGAATTTGCAGCATCAACTGCACCAACATTTACAAGTACAGATGGTAAGACAGATATATTGGTATTCAGATATAATGGTGCTGTATGGCAAGAAGTAGGTAGAACATTAAATTTAAGTGAGAGTTAAAATATGTATGCAATAGTAACAGATAATGAAATAACAAAATTTATTAACCATCCTAAATCAGTAGTGATTGGAGATGTAAGATACCCAGCTAAAATATTTCAGCTTTGGTCAACATCAGAATTAAATGCCATAGGTATTTATGAAGTAGTATTTGATAACAGTAATAAAAAAGATGAGCAATGGTATGTAAATACTAATCAATCTTATGACTTTGATGATAATGAAGTTACAGCTTCTTATGGTGATGCTACACCTAAAGCTCATGCAGACACTTTATGGACACAAGATGAAATTAATAATGGAGAAGCACCAGATGGTATTTCACCAGGAGATGTTAAAACTAGAGGATTAAAATATAATTTAATACAAACTTTAAAATCACAAGTAGCTGGAATATTATCTGATACTGATTGGTACATAACTAGAAACACAGAAAAATCTACTGCTATACCAAGTGCTATATCTACTCACAGAGATGCAGTAAGAACTAAACAAGCAGCAATGGAAACTGCAATCACAAATGCAGCTGACACACCAGCTCTTGAAATTTTATACACATTTACAGAACAAGAGGATGGATCAGTTACTAGACCATTAGGCGAACTTCCAACACTGGAGAGTTAATGATAATTCTTGGAACTAACTCCATAAAAGATACAGGCTTTGATGTAGCTAACTCATTAAGAACAAACAGAGGTAGCTCTGATTATTTATCAAGAACAAATGGAAGTGCTGGAAACAGAAGAACTTTCACAATATCTTTTTGGATGAAAATAGCAGAAGATTATGCTAATGCACCTTATATTTTTGGTACAGCAACAAGTGGAACTAATATAGGAAATGTTTATTTTCATACTAGTGGTGCTTTAGCAATTGAAGCCTATACTGGTTCATATGTAATAAGATTATTTTCAGATGCTATTTTAAGAGATCAATCAGCTTTTTATCATATATGTTATGCTGTTGATACAACACAAGGTACTGAAGCAAATAGAGTAAAACTTTATATTAATGGTGTTCAGCAAACTTTTAATTCATCACCACATAAAACTTTTCCATCTCAAAACACAGAACTACCATACAATCAAAATAGTGGTGGAGTAACAATTAATTGCCAGGCAAATTATAATGCAGAATTTATGGGTGCTTACTATTCTGAATTTTGTATGATTGATGGTTCTGCTTTAGCACCAACATCATTTGGAGAATTTGACGAAGATAGCGGAATATGGAAACCAATAGATGTATCTGGTTTAACTTTTGGTAACAATGGATTTTATTTAGACTTTGAAGATAGTTCAGCTTTAGGAAATGATGCTGCTGGTTCTAATAACTTTACAGTTAATAACCTTACAGCAATAGATCAATCTACTGATACTTGTACCAATAATGCTCCAGTATTTAATTCACTTTATCCTAGTGATGGAACAATAGCTTTTTCAGAAGGAAATTTAAAATTAGTTTCAAGTGGTACTAATGGTGGTGGTGTGTCAACATTCGGAGTTTCCTCTGGTAAATGGTATTTTGAAATTAAACAAACAGGAGCTAATGAACCTTTAGGAAATGGAGAAATGCTTATTTGTGTTACTGGTGATCCAGAAATTACTAAAGGAAGTATAGATAATTTTGAAGGTAGGAACTATTCCTATGGCATTAGAAATAATGGTGGTACTAAATTTGCAAATGCTACAAGTTATAATGCTGCTGGAAGTTGGCATGGAAACTGGGGAGCTTCAGATATAATTTCGATAGCTTTAGATATGGATAACCATAATGTGTATTTTGCTAAAAATGGTCAATATGCTAATGGATCTGGTTCTTGGAACCAAGCATTTACAGGATCTCCTGCTGCAATATCTTTAAGCACAGCGGTAACAAATTATTTTATAGGTGTTGGTCATGCTCATAGTTCGGCAACAGGAACTTTTGAATTAAATGCTCTTTCTCCTTCTTTTAGTATTTCATCAGGCAATCAAGATGCAAATGGTTACGGAAATTTTGAGTATGCAGTTCCAAGTTCTTACTTTTCCTGTACTACAATTAATTTAGCGGAGAACTCATAATGGCAAATTATACAGCAGTAGATGATGCGTCAGCAAACTTTCAGACAAAACTTTATAGTGGAACAGGCTCTGCATTATCTGTTACTTTTGATGGTAATTCTAATCTTCAACCAGATTTTATCTGGTTTAAAAACAGAGGAACAACAAATTCGCATGGCTTACAAGATGCCGTAAGAGGATTTAATACTACAGGAATACAATCTACAAATGGTAGTGATGCTGATCCAGCTTTTAGTAGCTCATTAGGATATGTTTCGGCAGCAAATAGCAATGGATTTACAGTACAAGCTGGAAATTGTGCAAATGCCAGTTCAAATAATTATGTCAGTTGGAATTGGAAAGCTGCAAATGGAACTGCATCAAATTCTAATGGAAGTATAACTTCAACTGTATCTGCTAACACTACTGCTGGATTTAGTATTGTGTCTTATACAGGAAATGGCTCTGGTGGATCTACGATTGGTCATGGTTTAGGAGTAGCACCATCAATGATTATTGCTAAATCAAGAAATGACAGTACAAACTGGGTTACTTATCAAAAACCATTAGGTGCAACTTATTGGATGAGATTAAATGATACTAGAGCAGCATCTACTGACTCAGCTAGATGGAATAACACAGAACCTACATCTTCTGTTTTTACTGTTGGTACTGATTCAGAATGTAATCAAAATAATAATACCTATATTGCTTACTGCTTTGCGAATGTTAGAGGCTACTCAAAAATTGGAAGCTACACAGGTACTGAATCTGCTGATGGAGCCTTTGTTTACACAGGATTTAAACCAGCTTTTGTTATTCAAAAAAATTCAGCTTATACAGGTAATTGGCAGATGTATGATAATAAAAGACCTGGTTTTAATGCTACAGATAATCACTTTTCAGCAAATAGTAGTGCTTCAGAAGTAACAGATAATTCTAATAGTACTATGGACTTCTGTGCCAATGGTTTTAAATTAAGAGGTGTAGATAATGCTAGTAGTAATTGGTCAAATTTATACATCTACATGGCTTTTGCAGAAAATCCGCTAGTGACATCAACTGGTGTACCAGCAACAGCTAGATAACTATGGCAAATTTATATAAAAACTCAATGTTTGATTTAACAACTACTAATAGTACAGTTGTTTATACCTGTCCTACAGACAGAACAGCTTTAATAAAAACTATACAAGTAACAAATATTCATAGTGGAGCTAATGAGATAGAAGCATTCACAACAGACGCATCAAATTCTGGTGCAGTACATGAAATATCTCATATATCTTTAGCATCAAAAACTACTGAAAATTTAGCTAAAGGTACTATAGTTTTAGAATCAGGAGATACTTTAAAATTAAAAGCACAAACTGCTGACGATATAGCAGGGATAGTATGTGTATTAGAAATATTTGACGAAAAGAGTGCGTAATAATATATTGTTATTAATCATTTTTTAATGTATTTATGGAATTAGTACAAATACCAATTAAAGAACTTGATAAAGTTTGGGGTATGGTAGAAAAAAATATCAAATCTGCTTTAGCTTATTCAGGTCAACTTACCGATTCAGATTTTGTTTACGACCTAGCTAAACAAGGTAAATTTCAAGTTTGGGTTATTTGGGATAAAAACCAAAAAAAAACAAATGATAAATATTTTGGTGTTGTAGTTACTGAAATAATAAAAAGAAAACATGGTAAAGTATGTCATGTCTATATTGTAACTGGAAGGCAAATGTCTAAGTGGCAACATCTTATAAGTAGAGTTGAAGAATTTGCTAAAGACGAAGGTTGCAAAATGATGGAACTAATTGCTAGACCAGGTTGGCAAAAAGTCTATAATAATCATGGTTACAAAAGAACCCATGTTGTTTTAGAAAAACAAATTAAACAAGAGGATAAAATATGAGTTTTGGCGGAGGATCATCAGGCGGTGGAAACACACAAACAACACAAGGGGTAACACCTTATGCAGCAGCAGAACCTGCTTTAGGACAAATACTTTCAGAAGCTACAAATTTATATGGTCAAGGTGTAGGTGCAACAGGATATGTTCCACCATCACAACAAACTTTAACAGGACTTGCAGGACAAGAAGCATTAGGTACAGCAGCACAACAACAAATGGCTGCAACACTTGGTGGACAATATTTAAATCCTTTCCTTTCACCCTTACTACAAAAAACTGCTGGAGATGTTTATACTAATGTAGCACAACAATTTAGTGGTGCAGGTAGAACACCAGGTTCGCCAATGATGCAAAATCAAGTAGTTTCTCAAGTAGCTCAAGCTGCACTACCTTTAGCATTTCAAGAATATGGTCAAGAGAGAGGCAGACAATTAGGTTTAGCTACTCAAGTACCTAGTTTAACTCAAACAGGATCTCAATTAGAAAATATTCAAAGACAACAACAATTAGCTCCACTACAAGCATTACAACAATATGCAAGTTTAGCTACTCCAATAGCAAGTGGATTTCCAACAACAACTGCTCAATCTCAAACACAAGCTAATCCATTCTCAACTGCTTTAGGTGGTGGACTAGCAGGTTATGGAATTGGTTCAATGTTCCCAACTGCAATAGGCGGTGGAATGGGTGCAGTATTAGGTGGAGTAGGTGGATTATTAGGAGGACTATTATAATGGATAAAATAAATAAAATAATTTACGATTTAAAAACAGACATAGATAATAATACATCTAAGTATATTATTATACTTGGTGTACTATTTGTAATTTCAATAATTTTATAGTTCTATGAACAACCTAAAAAAATATGCTGGACTCTTAAATGAAGTCGCACCAGAAGGTGAATTCTTAGCTTACATCAATAATGATGAAGAAAAGATGTTAAGAAAAGCTGGTGGTAAAGGTGTATTAACTGAATCAGGTATCAGATCATATAGAGGAGAAGGTGGCTATCAAGGTGGTAGCACAGGTTCTTCAAGTTCATCTAGCTCATCAGGATCAAGCTCATCATCAAGTGGTGGATTCGGAGGTGGCGGTGGCGGAGGTCAAGATTATTCTTCAATACCTGCATCTACACCTACAACTACTAGTCCTACTCCAAGTGGTAATGGTGCAGTAGATCCAGGTTTTCAAGAAGCATTAAGACAACAAGCTATTCAACAATTAGCTTTAGGTGATCCTGATCCAGAAGTAGATGTTTCACCAGAAGATAGAGATAGCATTACAAGTTTTTTTGATAACTATGCAGCTAATGTTAAATCAAATCCATTAAATCTTGGAGTAATTGGTGCATTAAAAACATTATACCAAACTCAACAAGCTAGAGATATGATGGCAGGTTTACCTGGTTATGGATTCCTACAATCATCTGGTGGTGGAAATGTTACAGATACTGGTGGTGGAAATGTTACAGATACTGGTGGTGGTGGAGGACAAGCATTTATAAATAATGCAATATCTCAATTACCTTATACTATGACAGGAACAACACCTCAAGATTCTATGGTCAATCAATACTTTAGTAATCTTGGCACATCAGGTTCAGGATTAAGTTCTGATTTGCAAACTAGCTATAATAATGCTAAAAATAACATCAGTAGTATATTGGGTACAAATCAGCAGTTTGGCTATTCTACAGCTCCCTATGGCTTATTAAGTAGCACAAATATGGCAGACAACCCTTTCAATATACCATACTTACAACAAAGAGGATTAATATAATGATAGAGAATTTAAGAAAAAGATATGCAGATTTACAAGGTTTATTAAATACACCTATAGGTCAAAGTGAAGGCGGACTTTTAAGTAATATACCTCAAGGTGCTTTATTGGGTTCTGCTATTTATAGTCAAGGTATTCAAGGCAAAGATCCTTTTGCATCATTACTTCCTGCTGCTTTACAAACTGCTAAAATACAATCTTTAATTACACCTAAAGCAAAAAAAACTAAAGAAGTTTAC
>WLWF01002634.1_pt1 | contig 12660 bp, 20 predicted proteins | sample 6718331 | NCBI WGS metagenome assembly WLWF01 (sample SAMN12718692, study PRJNA515312) | sponge metagenome | isolation source: marine sponge | host: Mycale hentscheli | place: New Zealand: South Island, Marlborough, Capsize Point | collected 2003-05-01
TTCCTTATATTATAGATGTAGTACCTCAATCCCTATCTTATATAGCTGGTACCGAGCAACTTACTCCTAAAATACTAATACCAGAACAGGCATTTAGTAATCTACAAATTACTATAACAGACGCTAATAATAGTCTAATTTTATTACAAGGTGGTAGTTTTAGTTCTATTTTAAAGACGGAAATTATACCCTTACCTCCTATTACAATCTCTCAACAAATAGAAATAAAGGATACTATAGCAGGTACAATACCTAAACCTACTAAATATGATTTATTAATTCAATTCTATAAAAAATTAATAAGAGAAGGAAAAATTAAACCTACCAAAAAATTAATTAAATTCATTACTGATAGTAGTAAATGAGTTTTTGCCCTTTAGGTACAGTTTATAATCCAAATCTAAAAAGATGTGCCTATCAAAGAACAGGTCAGTTTCCTAAACAACAAAAAGAACCTAACGAAAGTTTAGGTAGAAGTTTAATAAGACAAGCTAAACAGTTCCAGTTTAATATAGCTGAAGGAGAAATAGGCCAAGGAATAAGTAGAATTATAGCAAAAGACAGAGAAAATATTAATAAAGCTAAATCTAAAGCAGAAGCATTAGGTAAAGAAAGGATAAGCGAGTTAAGCACTATGGCGAGGAATTCAGGATTAGAAAGCGAGTTTATGATTTCACCGGATATGGCTCCAGATTCATTACAGAGGGATAGATTACTAGCAAGATTATATAGATACCACGACGAAGATATAGAGAAAAGGTTAAGGACTGGAGGTAGAGGAGACAGAAAACGAGCCAGGGAGAGAGTGGAAGAGATTAAAAAAGAGTTTCCACTAATAACTTTTGCTAATAACTATGAGAGGTTAAGATTTTTTGCGAATATGCCCGCTACTAAAATCATTAGCCAAATTCCAGTTATAGGAGCAATACCTAAAGCGTTTATGAAAACCTCTAATATCATATTAGAAAGTGAAGATAGAGCAAAAAAGACAGGAAAACGAACTATAACGCCTAGTCAGTTTAAGCAGGTTTTTGAAACTGGTAGTGAATTAGGTAGTACTTTAGCAGACCCACTAGGGGAAGTAGGTGAGTCTCAAAAAAAAGCGGTTGCTAAAAAACTAGCAAAACAAGCCAAAGCCTTTAAAAAAATAGGAAAAATCCAATTTATTTAATTAGATATATCTGTAGAAGTATCACTAGCCATTCTAGCACCAGCACCTCCGCTAGATTCAATAGGTAAATCACCCATAGTCATAGTAGTAGGTGTTCTACTTGTTTGTTGTGTTAAACCCTTTGACTCCTCTCCAAAAACCCTCCTAACGTCCCTTGCTGCTGGAACTGGATTTACACCTTGCTCAATTATTCCAGCTCTTATTGCGTCCATTAATTTTCTATTATCTCCGCCAAATAGTTCCTCCCTTACACCTGTTAGCATATATCCTTCTAGAGGACTACTTGACCCACTATTACTACTGCTAACACTTTCACCTTCATCAAAACTACTCTGTCTTTGACTTCTTAGTAATTCCTCTCTTGCTACTTTTACCCCAGGATTTTGCCTTAGATTTTGTCCTTGATTAGCAACTCCTAAAGCATTCATTCCTTTTAAATCTAATTCATTAGGTAACTCAAAAGGATTTTGAGGAGTACCCATAACTTTAGCTAGTAATTTTCTACCAGGTGACCCACGGCTGGGTGCTACTAATGTAGGTGGCGGTACAGAAACAGGAGCATTGGTAATAGGTAATTTTTGACTAGTAGTTCCCCTTACCATATTATCGGTAAGTGTTCCTATATCTCTAGTTGATTTTTGTTGAGTTCTATAAGGTTGATTATTTTTCTGATAGGTACCGTGGGGTCGTCTATTTGCTTCTACTCTAGGTAACGGTACATTTAAAGGCATAAAGGGACTAGGCATTATATTTTGTAGAGAGGGTAAAGGCATAGGCATAGCACGAGAGAGAGGTTTGGATTTACTAGCTACTTGTCGTCTTCTTCTACGCCTAGAAGGTCTAGGACATTCTACACAGCATCTAGTAGTTACACATCGGGTTCGTGAATCAGTAGTGCGTTTTTTTTTTCTCATAGTAACTTTAGCCATATTATTATATAATTATTATTTATAAAAAAATGATTGGAAAGTTTAGAAAAGGTAGTCGTAGTAAAACTATGAAAGGACGATTAGATTTTACTACTAAAAAAACTTCTAAAATGTTTGATAGAGGAGGAAAAAGAAAACGCACCGCACAGGGTAGTAGAATAGTAAGACGACCTTTTAGTGGAAGACTAGAGAGGACAAGACCTAAAAAAAAAGATGGATGTACCTGTAAAATGTTCGTTTAGGGTTATTTAATAATTTCTACAAATTTATTAAGGAAAATGCTTAAGTCGGTTTATAGATTTAAGGGATATATCTATGAGGTAACGGGTAAGTGTGGTAAAAAATATATAGGTTCTACACTTAACTTTAAAAATAGACAATATAGTCACGCTAGTAAAAGAGAGTTTAGTAATTCTAGAAAACTAGAAAAACCCTTAACTTTTAGATTAATTAGAGAGGATTCCTATTTATTATTAAAAACTATGTATTTAGTAGAACAATTCTATATTGATACTATAGAGGGAGTTATTAATAAAAAGAGGAGTTATGTAAGTAATTCTAAAAGAAAGCAACTGTGTAGAGAAAGAAGTTTAAAATGGTATCACGACAATAAAGAAAAACCCTATGTAAAGATGATGAGAAAAGCTAGAAATGACCTATATAGAAATATGGATAATGGGACCTACATGACTAAGGCATCTAAAAGATGGTATAATAAAAATAAAGATGATAAAGTAATTTGTAAGTGTGGTAGTAAAGTACAAAGAATTAAACTAAGAATTCACTGTGCTAGTCTAAAGCATCAAAAATGGGAAATGAAAAATAAAATTGATTTATTAATTGATTAATTAATGAATCAAAAATGAGTGACTATCTGAAAGAGAAAAATATTAAATTAATTAATGACGGTAAATTTATATTAATAGAAAAGGATGGAGTTGAAACTAAATATAGAATATCTATAACCTCTTTATCTCTTAAACAGTGTCTAATTAGAAATCTAATGATACTTTTAGAAAGTAAAGATAGAGATTTTATTAAAGGGGTTGTTGATAGTTGGTATAAAAAGTTTAAGACTAATAAAGAACCTACTTCTATTCAAATAGAAAAAAAGGAGAGTGTATCTATGGATTTTTCAGTAGTCCTTAAAGCGTTTGATGACTTTAAAGATGGACTAATGAAAAGTAAAGATATGGAAATCAAGCAATTAAAAGAGGAAATAAAAGAGGATAGTGAAGCTTGGGGTGATTGGGTAGGAAAGGAAAAAGAAAAGACTGCTAAAATGGAAGATACGCACCTACGTTTTATAGAGGAGTGGAGGAAAGAAAAAGAGGACTGGAGGAAAGAAAAAGAGGATTGGCTAGACCAAGTTGTTAATCTACAAGAAGAAGTAGAAGGACTAAAAGAGAGGAATGAAGAACTATTAGAAGAGAATAAGATTTTAAAAGAGGATAATTTAGAATTAATGACTAATGAATTGATTAATTAATTCATTGATTAATTAATTGATAAGGATAAGACCATATATATTTATATTTTTTTTATTTTGTTTTTTTAGATAATAAAAGTATGTTTATTTAAAAACCTAAATTAATAGTTGAAAAAAAAGACTAGTTGTAAAATGAAAAATGAAAAATCCATAATAAGAAAGAGAAATAAAATTAGACTCTAAAAGTAGGTATTTAAAAAAACATATAGTTCTTACCTAAAAAAACAAACTTAAAGGAATTATTATATTCTCTTATAATAAATGGTATTAAAAATATCTACTGATTTCAATAGGGTCTTTGTATGGTTTGATAATAAAGAAATAAAGAGTTATTCTACTAAACTTACCGCTCTTAGAGCAATAGAAAGAAGATATAGTATATCTTATAGTGAAGCAAATAGAATTTATAAAGAAAAAATAGGAATAGGTGAAGCAACAACTACTATAGATAATGAATTAACCTATCTGAAAGAAAGAATAAATAAATTAGAAAAGAAAAAAGTAGCAATCCACTCTGCTAAAAAAAGACGATTATTTAAAAAGTTAGGAAAAGATTTTGAAAAGTATAGAGATTCCTGTGGAGTAGATAATATTAGATATTTTATCCATAAAAGAAAAGATGGAGCATTAGTAAAACATCATTACCTCTATAAATATTGTGGATTGAGTATAGATAGAATATCAACTGGTGCTGAATATATAGAAAAACTAAAAGAAGCACTAGAAAACCTTGAAAAAGTAGATTTAGAAAACGCTAAGAAAATTATTAAAAGTAAAACTGTAGAGGAAATAAATGAAGATGCTATTGGCTGGGTTGTTTTTATTACTCACCTCTATCAATTACTGTGCGTAGATGATGAGGAAATAAAAACGAAAGAGTTACTATCAGATGAAATTTAAAATCGCTATTATATCATTAGAAGATAGTCCTAGAAGAAATTATATTAAGCTAATTCCAGATTACTATATAGATGCTATTAATGGTTTAGATTTTTCTTTAGAAGCACTACAAGCAAAAATTAAATATCATACTGGAAAAGAATTTATTACTTGTAGGTCTGTCCCATTCACTGATAAATGGAAAATAAGACTAGCTATATTCCTGTCTCACTTGAAAAGTCTTAGATGGGTTATACAAACTCACTATGAAAAGAATAATCTAGTTGTTCCTCCTCTATTAATATTAGAAGATGATTTTAAAATGGACTATCAAAGTCCTAAAGACATACCCCTTCCGCCACTTCCTGATGACTGGGAAATTTTATTTTTGGGAGGGTTTTTTACTGATAAAAAAGGACATACCGAAAAACCTAAAATTGGTTGGAATCTAATAAGACACGATAAAATTAAATGGTGGACTACTTCAAGTTATATAGTAAAAGACCCTACAAAACTTTTAAAAACTATCAGAGATTTTGGGGCCTTAACTACTCTTGACTCTTACTATAACAGATGGGTCTTTAAGAAAATGAAATCCTATTATTTATATCCTGTGGTAGTTGAGCAGAATGATTTATTAGAATCTTCTATAAAAGATAGAAAATATATTTTAGAACAAAGAAATAAACAATTACGAATTAAATCTCCATTTTTTATTGGTGATTAATAATCATTAATGATTAATAAATTGATTGATTAATTGATTAATTAATTGACTAATTAATCTATTTCAAAATAAATATGAATTCATTTTTATTTAATCTAATTTATTAATATGTTTATTAAAGCAGATATACACTCTTACATTAAAGAAATAGAATCAAATACTATAGATTGTATCTATACAAACCCTCCCTTTGGGGTAACTGAGAATGAATGGGACAAACCTTTAGATTGGGATATTTTATGGGTAGATATATGGAGAATACTAAAACCAAATGGGGTAGCAATCATTCACGCATCTATGCCTTTTTCCTACAAACTAATCAAAAGTCAAACACCTAAATATCATTATATATGGATTAAAGACAAACCTACTAACTTCTTTCACGCTAAAAAGCAACCTTTAAGACAACAAGAGGAAATTTATATTTTCTATAAAAAATCCCCTACGTATAACCCCCAAATGATAGGTACAAAAAAATATTTTACTGGTAAAGCTGGAAAATCCAATTATTATGGTAGTAGAACTAAAAAAGAGGTTAAAAAAGAATTTCATATAGGAAAATACCCTAATAATATATTAAAGTTTAAGAGGTGTGTTAGAGATGGAAAAACGATTCCTGATGAAATGATTAGCTTCTTTATTAAGACCTATACTAATGAAGGGGATTTAATCCTAGATATGACCTGTAATAATGATGTAGTATTTAATGTAATAGATAAACTAGATAGAAATTATATAGGAGTAGATATAAATTTAGATAATGATTTATTAATTGATTAATTAATCTATTTTGAAATAATCCAAAAAAATATGAATTAATCTTTATTTGATTATATTTATCTTGATGACTGATTTTGAAAATGCCTTAAATACCTTTAAATTTAAACTATCTTTGATAGAGGGAGATACAAATGGAGTAGTGTTAGAATATTTCCTCCCTGCGGTGACACACCGAGGCGATACTATTAGAATATTCTATAGAAGTTGTAAGAAAACCTTTAAACAAAATATTAAAGTTAAAATGGAACGGATAATGGGAGATAGGTTTAAAAATGAAATTAAGTTATATGTAAATGAAGAAATAAATAAACTATTTCCTAAACCTAAAAAAATGACCCCTGAAATTAAAAAAATTACTATTCAACAACAGTTACTATTAAAAGATAAAGAAATAGAAAAATTAAAAAATCAAGTTAAAGTACTAACGGAATTATTAAACTGTTAGACATTAGTTACAACCTCACGCTCACACTCTAAACTACCACAGCGGATTTTACTACATCTTGACTTGTTAATCCAAGCGAAAATAATAGCAAATAGACCTCCAGCAGATAATAGAATACTACTTATAAATACCCCTAAACTAGATAGTTTATCGCTCTGATAGATTTTTATATAGGGACTAGGTGTTGGTTGTAGTGAATTAGTATAGTTAACCGCCATAATGCTAAACATTTATTTTTTCTTTTTATTTTTATTCGTGATTTTCCTTAAAGTTTTAGCTAGTCTCGCTTGTCTAACTGTTCGAGTAGTATATTTAGTCGGTTGCCTCAGTACTTTCGCGGTAAATTTTTTCACACTGAGATTCGCCTTTTTCGCCTTCCTCGTTAGAGCACCAGGCCTCACAATCGCTTTCTGTATGAATCCCCCTTTTTTCATTAAGATATTCCAAGTTTTTTTTTAGATTAGCATCAGCTACAGCTCCGTCCATAGCAATTCCTTTAGCAATTGCTACCTCCTCATCGTATTTTTGTTTTAGATGAGACCAGTTTAAGGTGTTTTTACCATTACAATCCTTTTTAATTCCTCCTAGTTTTTCTAACTGTTCTGGATTTAGGGTAACACTACCAGGTATAATATTTCCCTCTTTATCAGTAGCAGGTCGGCAAAAATCTGGATTAGTATTCATAATTTCTAACATTGAATAGCACTCGCACAGTTTAATCATACTGGATTCCTGTCTCTTATAGAATTCCATAATCTCCTCTTCGGTTAAAGGGTTTTCTTTATCTTGTCCTAACATAATTTTTTCATTAAGAGTAAGTTGTAGGATTTTACAGTAACCGAATAGGTGGGCCGCACTAGTTGCTCTAGCAAAACCAAAGGTATCTAGTTCACCATTTTCTAATTTAAAATTCTCCTCTTTTAATTCAGGTAGTTTGACCTCCCATTCATTAATCCTTGGAAATTCCTTATCTTTTTTATCTACATTCATTTTACCCATAGGGGGTTTAAATTCTTCATCAATATCTATAACTTCCGCCATTTATTATTAATATAGATTTACTGAGGTAAATTTAAACGAGCAAGTACCATTCCTGTATTGAGATTAGGATAAACCAAACCTATATCTCTAAGGTTTCTAGTTTGAGGCATAGAATTAGGTATTTCTAAACCTTGATAATAGTTTTTAAGGTCTGCTGGTATTCCTGTTTGGTAATGTGCTATCCCCTCTTTTTGACAGGGGGTAATAGGAGAACCATAGGGAATACCGTTTTTTTGAGGAAACTCTAGAAAATATCTATAGGAACCCTGTGGATTTCTGATAGGTACAGGGGTATTAATAGGATTAAATGAATATTTTAAGGGATTGACTGACGAACTATAACTATCAAGAGTACTTCTCGCCCAACTATAGTTAAACTGTGGTTTTAAGATATTAGTCATTATAATTTAATCAAATGTTATTTTTTTATTAATAATTTTTTTTTCAACTCCTAAACCTTTTCCTGATTTTCTCTTTTCCTCTCTAAATAGATATTTAATTACACTTTCTCTAGGGTTTTTACTATGACTAAACCTTTTTTTAAGAATCTTATATTTTTCTAGTGCGGTTATAGTTTCATTAGGGAACGGGTATATATCCATAGGATTAACTGGTATATCTATAAAATCGCTGAGATGGTATTGCGGATAGTCTATAGGGATAGGTAACATTTATAATTATCCAATATTTTTTTCTTGTGTCCTTGTATAATGGAAGAAAAACAGAAGGATTTAGAAGCATCTATAGAAGAAACACAAGCGACAGAAGCAGTAGAAGTAGAGGTTAAACCTAAGAGGGTGAAAAAACCCCGCACCCAAAAACAAATAGACGCCTTTGAAAAAGCACGACTAAAGAGGTTAGAAAATATTAAAAATAAAAAAAAAGCATCATCACCACCACCTAAACCGAAAGAAGAAGAACCGCCAATAGAAACCACACCACCGTCCCCACCAAACAGTCCAAAAGAGGAGGATATCCCATATAAACTAACAATAAAAAAAAGAAAGAAAAAACCTAAAAAAGAAATAATCATTAGTGATAGTGATAGTGACTCAAGTGAAGACGACCAGCAATTTATTAGAAATTTCTATAGAGAATATAAACAAAAGAAAAAGGTTAAACAAACTAGAAAGAGGATACCTAAGAAAAAACAAATAGAATTTAGTAGTGAAGAAGATGAACCCGAACAACATCATCAACAATTATATTTTATATAATTATATAGATGAGTTTAACAGAAACGGAAAATAGAGAATTACTATTTGCTCCTCCTAAGTTTAAGTGTGATACCGCCCTAAAAGATGTACCTGAACCTTTACCCCAAAATGTTAGTTTTAATATGGTGTTAGTAGGAAAACCTGGTAGTGGTAAGAGTAGTTTAGCTACTAATATAATAACTAATCCTTTAAGAAAAAAATATCATAGTATTTTTATAGTAATTCCTAAAAATAGTATGAATAGTTATGCGTGTAACCCATTCCAGTCTATAGATGAAGAGCAGATTTTTCATGACCTAACCATAGATACCCTATTAGAAATATACGGTAGGGTTAGTGCTAATGCGGAAGAAGGATTGAATTCACTATTATATATAGACGACCAAGCAGCTAATCTAAAAAAAAGTAATATCCAACAAACCTTTAAGGAACTATTATATAATAGAAGACACTTGAGATTAGGAATTATTAATAGCGTCCAGCGTCTAACTACTATTCCAAAAAGCATTCGGGCCGTGACTCAACTATTAATTATTTTTAAACCGTGTAATAAAGCAGAGGGTAATATTCTATTTGATGAAATGATTAATCTAGAAAAAAAAGAGTTTGTGAAGTTAATGAACTATACCTTTAAGAAAAAGCACGACCATATGTTAATAGTCCTACACGAAGATAGATACTATAGAAATTTTAACAAGATTGAAGGATTAGATTTAGAAATTAAATATTAGCTTTTTTACACCTAAAAAAACATATTAAGAAAAAAACTATTAATTATGATATGACTTTAGGTAAAATATCACCCGAGAAGGATTGGGAAATTATATTAGGTGCTTTAGAGTACTCTTTACCACCCCCTATAGAGTGTATTAAGATGATGATGTCTGATAGGAGTTGGAGAGAACCCTATAGTCTTGCTGTAGGTCTATTTAAAAAATCTACACCCTATCGGAAAAATAGTAGAATTTATACTATTAAACTTAATTCTATTAAATTTAAATTTTTAAGGGATTTTCTAGATGTAGAAATTAATAAGAAAAAAATAATTAGAAATAATATAATAATAACTGAGATAAGGAAATTTTGGATAGGACAACCTACCGAAAGCAAAGAAGAGGAGTTTAATAGAATTAATAAAGAATTAGATAGTTTATTATGGAAACCTAAACCAGTAATTAAACCTAAATGTCTATGTAGGACCAAGGGATTCGGTTTTTGTTTTTGTAGATAATTACCTTTATTAATACTATTTTAATTAATTCATTAATAACAACTCTACGGATAAACCTATATAAAAAATTATTCATTAGTCTTAATAATGAGAGATAAAAATATAACCTATGTTAGACTAATAAAATATCCGCCAAAGCATTTTTTAAAAATAGAAAAAAAAAATATTATTTTGAGTTTAGATTAATTAATTGATTAATTAATTGATTAACTAATTGATTGATTTATTAATTGATTTATTTTATTTTATTATTTTATATGGAGGACAAAAGAACTAAAGACGATAAAGAACAATTAAAAAAACTACAAAAAAAATTATCAAAAGTCCGTGGATTTGTAGAAAAACTAAAAAAAAAGACTGGTAGTAATAAAAAAATACCTGTTAGTAGATTATATAATTTATACAAAAAAAATTATGGTAATGATATAGAAGAGTTGGAAGATATAGCAAGTGTAGAATATTACGCCAATCTAGCTAGTAAATATGATAAACCTACCTTTGGGGGAACTAATACAACCTATTTAGATTTTATCATATCTCCTTCTTTAAAACAAGCACTAAAAGATAAAAAAATGACTAATAGACAATTTTTAGATTTTTTAATTAATGGAGGAGAAATAAGTGATATTAAACCCCCATCTATGAAAAAAACTAAGAAAAAAAAAAGCAAACCTAGTAAAGAGGACGAGGTAAGACCAGCATCTAAACCTATGTCTAGTAAAGAGGACGAGGTAAGACCAGCATCTAAACCTATGTCTAGTAAAGAGGACGAGGTAAGACCATCATCAGGGACTACTACAGCAAAAAAAACTAAGACTGTAGAAAAAAAAAGTAGTAGTAAAGGTAGAGGACCACCTGCCTATTGTTTTACTGCTAAAAGACTATCAGATAGTAAGAAGGGTAAAAAAGGACAACGCTACGTAGTTTGTGTGCCTGGATTTGTTTAACCATATTCATAGAAGACAGACCCGTCCTTTTGTACGAATCCTAAAGACCCATATACAATTTTAGGGTTAAGACCTTTAGCTTTAAGTCTATCAGAAATAATTATAGACCTATAAAAGCAAAATCCACCACTTACTACCCAAAAGGTTTGATAATCTATATTACTACCTACAAACTGTTTAGCTTTATCTTCATAGCACTTACGCCATTTTTCATTAAGTAAAGGTTGAATATCAGCGTGAAAGGGTACATACTTTAGGTTTTTAGTACCATGTAGAGAGCATTTTTCTAGTAATTTAACAGGATAATCTAAGATTTTACCGTCAAGTTCTACCCAGCAGTGTAGGTCAGGAGAGTCTAGTCCCCAAAATTGCGGTTCAGTCGCAGGGGTTCTAATATCCCCATAGTGTTTAGTAATTAAATCAGTCATTAAGATAAATATAATCAAAAAAAGATTAATTCATATTTTTTTTTGATTTTTTCTTTTATAGATTTATAGTCCTTTATATTAAAAAAAAGATTAATTGATTGATTAATTGATTGATTAATTAATTGATTAATTAATCGGGATAGACTATTTGTTTATATTGGTAATTGTTAGGACTTGCTTCATTTAGTTCTTTCATCCATTTTTTTAAACTAGATAATTTATAATAATTAGGTTTTCCCTTAACGGTTCTTCTCTTTGTACTATATTTTGATTTAAAATTATCAGGGTGTCCGCCTCCATATCCTCCAAACCATAGATTATAGATTTCTATACCTTCATTATAATATTTAACTACTTTATTATATTCTTCTATCGTTTTATACATTTTTGTTATGGAGTTATTATAATTATTCCTAACCTTCTCTAGGATTATAGCGAGGTCTGTAGATTTATACTTAGCCTTGATGTCTAACTTCTTCATATCCTTATCTTTAATCCAGTTGTAGAGGTGGATATAATGGTTGATTTGTGTGATTTCCTTTACTTGATTCATCTGCGTCTCTCTTCTCTCAAAAAAAAGACCTTTCAAATTTATTCGTCTATAGATTTATAGACCCTATAGACCTATAGACCTATAGACCTATAGACACCTATAGACCTACTTGACCTATAGACCGAAAAATTTGAAAGGTCTTTTTTTTGATATGTAAATCCCAATTATGCCGAGTTATAAAGCAGAAGTACAATATCTTAAAGAAGTTATCAAAGCTTACCAGATAGGAATGGCGTTCATTAACGCCGAGACAGAGGGATTAGTAGAAACTCAAGAAGAAGAAGAAAAATTAGATAAAGCACTAAAAAATATGAGACTAGTCATCGTAAACAACGTGAGAACCTCCTCAATTAAACACAATAGGACTAGGGGAGAGTTTAGAGAGAATATTACCACACCTATCTCTTGGACTATTAACCAATTAAAGGGGTTTGATGAAGATAATACGAGAAGGGAGTATCCTAAGACATTTAGCGTTGAGTTAGAATTATGGAATGATGAAAAGAAGAAGGGATTTTATACTAAATCACTTGACTATAAAAATATAGTGGAGGCAGAGCAGAAGTACAATGAATTGAGAAATACCCAAGTATTTAAATGTTTGAGATTAGTACAAAGGGAAGATGAGGAAACGGAAGAGGAAACCATAAGACACCAACCAGGGTTATAAAGCAGTTAATAAAGAGGTTTGCGTAAAATTAGATATGAACATTAATTAGAATTGATTGATTAATTGATTGACTAATTAATTAATTGACTAATTAATCAAAATTACCGAAATCTAGAAAATCCTTAAAAAAATATTGTGGAAAATTATAGTATT
>WLWF01002636.1_pt1 | contig 12656 bp, 15 predicted proteins | sample 6718331 | NCBI WGS metagenome assembly WLWF01 (sample SAMN12718692, study PRJNA515312) | sponge metagenome | isolation source: marine sponge | host: Mycale hentscheli | place: New Zealand: South Island, Marlborough, Capsize Point | collected 2003-05-01
AAGGACCTCAAGGAGGCGATGGTGGCGGTGGTGGTGGACCACAAGGACCACAAGGTGGAGATGGAAGTGGTCCACAAGGACCACAAGGTGGTGACGGAGGTGATGGAGGTAGTGGACCACAAGGACCACAAGGACCAACAGGAGGACCACAAGGACCAACAGGAGGACCACAAGGACCAACAGGAGGACCAACAGGAGGACCACAAGGAGGAGATGGAGGACCTCAAGGACCACAAGGACCCACAGGAGCTCCATTGATTAGACAGTTAAATGAAGAAATTGCATCTGCATTGAATAATTTGCTCCGGTTTGGTGAATGGCGGACAAGTGTGATGCCTCAAGTAAGACATGCATTGAATATTCCTGAAGCTGACCTAAGTGCTGAAGCACGCATAGCACAAAGAAGATTAAGAGTACAATTGCTAACAAATGAACAAGTCGTTGCAACTATAATGAATGACTTCAGGAACATCCAGAATAGATATAATGGATATAGAAATGCTAGTGAATTAACTCCACCACAAATACGTAATTTAACTCGATTTGTTACAGAGGTTACATCATTTCGCAGAACATTAGAGAGGACACTGCAAAATACGCAGTTTCAATCAATAAGAGTTTATAATAGATGGGTGAGAGATGCACATCCTTCAGGACCAAGTATTATGACTTACACAGACCCTGGATCAGAAAGAGACCCGAACAGAAGATAAGTAGATAATTAAATAAATAATAATTAATAAGTTATTATTTATACTTCAAATGCTTTTTTTTTAATTAATAGTTTTATACCCTTATTTTTTTGTTTGATATAATCTTCTGTTTTATCTTTAAAATCACATAAGCATAATATAATACTATCTACCTTTGCAACCATCTCTTTTGTATCAGGATAAGTTTTTTTCAATGAATATAAACCAGGAGTAATCTCATCTATAAATTTTCTTACATCCTTTGCCATTTTAGCGTATTGACAAAAAGGGTCAACCTCCAAATTTTTTAATAAATCATCTAAAAATCTCATAAAATTACTGAAATCTTCTTCCAAATAATCAATAGTCTTCTGTCTCCCTTCACCATAATACCATCGGGAAAATTGTATTCCCATATAGTGTTCTACCTTATAATATTCACTCTTTCCTTCTTTTACTTCTTTACCTAATTTTTCTCCTTCATTCAAATCTTTAAAAATGGCTAAATTATATTTATTTTTTTCGAAATTATCTTTCAATCTTGTAGGGGTCAAAATTAATGGGTGTGGCTTAGATTGTAAATTACCAGCAATTTGTGAAATCATTATATTATATACAACTATAAAAAATAATTTTTAATTTATTTACAAAAATGGTATATATCTAGGTTGTGAATTTTCATAAATAGTTACCTTAAATGCATCATTATATCCTTCAACATATACTGTATCTCCGGACATTAATTCATCGCAACCATATTCACTTGTGCAACTCCTTCCATTATGACTCATAGGTAATTTAATAGCATTGCTTTTATCATTCATAGTATAATATTGCCATTTACTTCTATTTGTATGTAAAGGTCTTCCCATAACAGCAAGTATTACTTCTTCTCCTTGAATTTGAACATTTCTAGTAAGTATACCTACTTGTCTGTAATTAGTATCAAATCCCCTGGTATTAATATTTATTGGTATTCCTCTAGGGTCACCTCCATCTCTTGGAAAAAAATTACCATTTTTCAATGGAGCTGTAAATGGATTCATTAATATATTTCTAGGATTAGTGGAAAATACTGTATTAAACTTTGGTATTGTTGGATTCAAAACATTAATATACTGTTGCGTTTCTTTGATATCTGTATTAGAATTTCCAAACTTATACCAAACAAATCCTGCTAAACATAAAATTAAAATTAAAAATATAATAGTTATATTTTCAATACAAATAACGCCGGGCGGACATCTTTTTGCCATATATATATATTATACCCGTTAAAATTATTGTGTGAATTTTTTTAAGATACCTGTCATTTCTTCCATATTAGGAATATTTAAGTTGTCTAATGTTTCTTTTGCTTTATTTAATGAGGGTGTCATAGAACTTAGTGTATTCATAAGTTCTTGTTGTTGTGCTACCAATTTTTTTGTTTCGGATGCCATGCTTGACATAGCACCGTCCCCCAACATTTTATTTAAATTACCATATGCATCTTCCATTTTTGCAGCTACATCCATATCATCATCTCCACTACCATTTACTTTTGCAGGTGAAGATGAGGGAACATTATTTCTAAATCGCTCAGGTTTTTTCTTCTCCGGTGCAGACGGAACACATTCACCTTTGACTAGTTCTGTCCCTTTTGGACATTCAGGTTCTTCTTTTGGAGGCTCTTCTTTTGGTGGTTCTTCTTTTGGTGGTTCTTCTGGATCTTCAGGATCTTCTGGTTTTACAGGGTCTTGCGGTTTTGCTTTATCTTTTCTTTCTCTTTGTGCATTTATACTGCTATATTGTTTTTTTTTCTCTTTCAATTCTGTAGTTGTATTTTTTCCAGAACCTGCACTCGTTGTTGGATATTTTTTAGGTTTTGGAGCAGGTCTTCTGTCTGCTCCTTTTCCCCTATTTCCTTCTTTAAATCCTTCGTGTAATTTACCATTCAATGTAACAATACTTGTAACAAATATAGCTATACAAATATTAATTGCAATATTTTTACTAAAATATCTTGCTAACAAAAACATAACAACTAATAATGCCATAGCATCATAGTTTTCCATTCCAATATAACCTAATAAATTTGTAACACCCAATATAATTGTAATATACAAAACATATCTGTTCTTAAAGAAAGCTGTAACTTTCATTATATAAATATGTTTTTAAAATAATTTATTTCTTTTTAGGTTTTGGGGGTGCTCCTCCTTGCAATGTTTTTAACATTTCACTCATATTTCCCATATCGTCTAAATTTAATCCTGAAAGTGTTTCTTTTGCATTATTCAATATAGGAGCCATTTGATTAAGAGTCCCCATCAAATCTTTTTGTTGTGATACTAATTTTTTTGTTTCTTGAGTAATACTATTCATACCATCTTCACCCAGCATTTTTTGTAAATTATTATATGCTTGTTCCATTGTTGCAGCATAATCGATCCTTTCTCCTACTGAATCATCTGTCTCATCATCGATAGTAGCAGGGGAAGAAGGAGGAACATTATTTTGAAATCCAGATTTAGCAACACATTTATCGTTTTCACATTTTCCGGAAACACAATCATCATTTTTATCACAATCTTTTCCAGCTTCTCTTTTTGTGGCGCCTTGAGCTAATTTTGCTGCTTTCTGTGCCATTTTTGCTGCCTTTTTTGAATTATCAGCAGCTTTTTTATTATCATCTTTTTTATTATCCTTTTCATTTTTATTACCTTCTTCAAATCCTTCCAATATATTATCGTTCACTGCAACAAAACTAGTTACTACTATTGCACTTAATAAGTTAATTGCCATATTTTTGCTAAAATAAGTAGATAATAAACCTATTACAACAAATAAGGCTAAAGAATTATAGTCTTGTATGGCTAAATATCCAAGGACATTTACAATAGCAACAACTAACAAAACATAGAGGACATATTTATTTTTCAATACTCCTGGGACCTTCATTTTATATATATATTTGATATATAAAATAAATTATTAATGGTTATACTTTAATAGTTTCTTATTGGGAGTCTTCGTCAGCAGCACAAATAGTTGATGGTTCACCTAATGCGCTACATGCTACGGATTCATCGTTTGGAAGATCAGCTTTCCAAGAGTCTCCATCACAGCAATTAGCTTTATTTGCTACGAAAGCGGCTTGTGCTGCAACATCATTGCATGCTTGAGCAGCGTCATCCCATTCACAAGCAGCATCTGCGGTACAATCACCTTCTTTTGCTTTACTAGCACAATCACCTCCAGCGCTTTCGAGTAATGCGGCGGCTTCAGTCATTTTTTCAACGGGTCCTTTCATTGCATCTTCGAATCCTTCCTTAACACGACCACATCCAAAAACAAAGTTAGCAACAAAAAGAGCGACAAGAATAGCAACACTTACATTTTTGCAATAACAGTGAGCACTGTATCCTGCAAGGGAGAAAAGAGCTAAACATTCCCAAGCTTTAACGGTAACATAGCCAATTACATTCAAGGCTGCGAGTGCCATTAAGGCATAGCAAACATACTTGTTTTTTAATAAAGCGGGTACTTTCATTATAATAATTAATCACAAAAAAAAATTATATTTATTTAATTTTAAATATAATTCCTAAATCAAACTATCTTCTCTTTGTTCTTTTCTTATTTTTCTTTCTTCTATTTCTTCCCCGTGTTTTCTTTTTCTTTTTCTTTTTATTCTTTCTCTTTTTTGTTTTCTTTTTAAGATATCCAAGTGTTCTTATTGGTTTGGTTTTAGATAAACTAGATAATTTTTCAGGTGTTTGCCAACCTCCTCTCTTTTTACGAGTCTTTCTTTTTCTTTTTCCGCCTTGCATAGAATTTGAAAATTCAGAAGGATGTTTATCTGTTTCTTCTTTATCTCCATCTCCATCGTTAAAAGTTCCTCCTTCAGCAAGACTATATAAAGGGGCATCAGGGCCATTTATCCAAGATACATTCCATTTTTTGCTGCGTCCATTTTTTGCCACATATTTTGAGTCATCAACCTTTACATCAAATATACTACCAGCATTTCTCATATCCTTCAACATATCTAGTCTTGCTGGATCCTTTGGGTCTAAATAAGCCTTTTCTGCTAGATTTACATCTGCTCTATCTTTTAATTTTTCACCAGCTGCTGCTACTCTTGAAGCAGCTCCCAAACTAAGCGATTTAGGTTTTTCCCATTGTGTCTTATTAGTTGTCTCATTATAGTAATATGTTCTTCCCTCATCGTCTTGCAATGCTTGCCATCCATCAGGTAAACCTTGTTCCTGAACTGATTGTTGAACTGGTTGTTGAACTGGTTCATCAACTTGTCCATCTCCTCCTAAATTCTTTTCTAATTCTTTTCTAGCTTCTTCAACATTTTCTTGTTGTTTTACTAATTCATCTGCCTCATCACAAATCTCTCCAATTAATGTTTCTAAAGCTGATACTTGTCCCTTCAATCCTCCTACATCACCATTGAAATCTTTAACATTATCTCCAAAAGAAGTTATTAATCCTAAGATCTCTGTTAATTTTTCATTACATGCTTCTGTTCCTGCTGAACTGGCTGCTTCACTTGTAACAGTTTTTAATGAAACTATTTTTGCTTCTAACGAAGTAATCTTTTGAATTAAAAGATCATAGTCAGTTTTTAATTTTTTAAGTTTTTCCAAACACTCTCTTAATCTTTTAATTAGTAGTTCTAACCTATTAGTTTCTTTTCCTACACTTGTAACAAATCCTTCAGCCGCTACTGTATAACCCTTTATCCTATCGCTTACATTACTAATTGCATTTTTAATTTGCTCCATTAATGGATCAGACATTATATATATATATATATTGTATTATAAGTTTTCTGTTTCTTCTGTTATTTCAGCTAAATCACTACGCACAGTATTTAATTTTGATAGTAACATTTGTTGTTCGTGCTTCGATTCACGAACCATCCTATCTGTTAAATTTGCTTCTAACATATTTTTTTCTAAATAATGTAACAATCTTAATATTTGTAATTCTTGTTCTTTTTTCATATTCACAATATAATCATGATATCCTTTATAATCTTCATAAATATCACTCAAACTATTATTTTCTTTTTTTAAATTATGTAATTCTACTACATTGTGACTTATTGCATTTCTATTATTTTTTATTTCACTCGCAATCTGCTTTAAAATCATATCTTTCTTGAAAATATCCATAATTTGTATATATATATACAGTATTATTTTTTTATATATCTACTGCATTATAGTGTAATTCTATTACTTAAAAATTATTAATGAGAGCATACTGTAGTTAAATTGAATAATAATATTTAAAATAATTTAAATCTAAACCGATATTATTTAGGATGTCAAATTCTAGAAAAGAACCTCTCTTGACCGAAAACGAAAATCGTTACGTAATGTTCCCTATTGTGGATGCTGATATTTGGAAAATGTACAAGAAACAAATGGACTGCTTTTGGCGCGCCGAAGAAATTGATCTTTCAAAGGATATTAAACATTGGGTTACGTTAAATGATAATGAACAACATTTTATAAAACATATTTTAGCTTTCTTTGCTGCATCGGATGGAATTGTACTTGAAAATTTGGGACAAAGATTTATGAATGAAGTTCAAATTGCTGAAGCCAGAGCTGCGTACGGGTTTCAAATTATGATGGAAAATGTTCATAGTGAAACGTACTCCCTATTAATTGATACTCTTGTAAAAGAAGAACGAGAAAAAACTAAATTATTTGAAGCTATTAATAATTTTCCATGTATTAAGAAAAAGGCTGATTGGTCTATCAAATGGATTAATGATAAAAGGTCATCCTTTGCAACTCGTTTAATTGCCTTTGCATGTGTTGAAGGTATATTCTTTTCCGGATCCTTTTGTTCTATTTATTGGTTAAAGAAACGTGGGTTGATGCCTGGTTTAACTTTCTCCAATGAACTAATTTCTCGTGATGAAGGTATGCATACCGATTTTGCAGTTTTACTTTTCTCAAAATTAGAGAAAAAACCAAAACGCGCAAAAATTCTTGAAATAGTAAAAGACGCTGTAGAAATAGAAAAAGAATTCATATGTGAAGCACTTCCTTGTAAATTAATAGGAATGAATAGCAAACTTATGAGTCAATATATTGAATTTGTAGCGGATAGATTACTTGTTCAACTTGGATATAATAAGCATTATAAAAGTTCAAATCCATTTGATTTTATGGAAATGATATCTCTTGAAGGAAAGACAAACTTCTTTGAAAAACGTGTAGGTGATTATAGTTTAAGTTCAGGCAATAAAACGGATGAAGCATTTTCAATGGAGGATGTTGATTTCTAGAAAATTGAATAATATATTGATATAAAAATAACAGTATATTAATCATAAAATGAGTGGACCCTGGTATGAATGTCAAGGACCGAATGCAAAGAAAGTCAGAGAAGATGTATTAAATCATATTAATATAGTGAATAAAAATAAATCTAATTCTGAAAAGGATGAAATTATTAAAAATGCCCTGTTAAAAATAATTCCAGATAATAGAAATGATTTTGGTTCTTGGAGAGGATATGCTACATTTGGTGTAAAGGCAGAAATAGCAAAGGAAGTAATTAAAGAAATACAAAGAAATTATGCGCTTCTAACTATCAAAAAAAAATTTACACCATATGTATTGCATTATTTATATAAACCAAATGGTATTAGAATGAAACAATTGGCAGAAACTACATTAGTTGGAAAAAATAGTGCTATTGTCTAATTGTTTTGTAATTAGCACAAAGCCAAGCATATGTATATTCTAATCCATCTTTTAAATTCATAAACTTAAAATCTGGATAAATACTTTTAAATTTTTCATTGGATACAGTTTTCTTCATACATCCATCACTTTTTGTTGTATCCCATGTAATTTCTTGTCTTGAAATACTCATTGTATCTGCTATTGCTTCAATTACCTCTTTTATTGTTAATTCGTCATTATTACAACAAATTAAAGGTTCTGTATTTTTATATTTCTCTCCAACTAATATTTTACAAATTATTTTTGCGAAGTCTGGAGCAAATAAAAATTGTCTTAATGGACTTCCTGTACCATAAGCTACAAAATTTCCTCCTGGATTATGATGTCTCCAACTTGCTTCTTTATAAAAACGATGCATAACCATTGGTATTAGATGTCCATCTGTCAAACTAAAATTATCGTGAGGACCATACAAATTTACAGGAACGACACAAATATATTCTCTACCATATGCTTTATTATAATTTCTACATTGAACTTCTAACATTCTTTTTGCATAAGCATATCCTTCATTTGAAGGATGTGGTGGTCCTTCATGTATCATAGTTTCGTCCATAGGAAACTTACTAGGTTTTGGTGGATAAATACAAGAAGATAAACAAAAGATACCTCTTTGAATATTATATTTATGTGCTGCAAATAATATATTCTGGTTTATTGCCATATTATTATTAAACATTTCTACATTTTTGTCCATATTTTTATATAATCCCCCAACATCAGCTGCAAGATGTATAATTGCATCAAACTTCTGTGAACTAAAATATGTTAATACTGAATTTAAACTTGTTAACTCTACACTATGTTCACCTATACTTCTATGTAAAAATACAAATTGATGATTAGGATAATTACTAGTTATATCCTTTATACACGAACCAACCATACCGTTTCCACCTGTCACACAAATTCTCATATAATATAGTTTTGTATGTTTTCTTTAAATATTTAAAGATTATTGATAAAATTATATTATATGAAATTAGCATTTATCACAGGAATAACAGGACAAGACGGTTCTTATTTGTGTGAATTATTATTAGAAAAAAAATATAAAGTTTTTGGAATTGTAAGAAGAACATCTCTTTTATATAGTCATACAAGGCTAGATCATATTAGAGAAAAAATAGAATTAAGATATGGGGATATGACAGATAATTCTGGACTATGTAATTATTTATTCAATATTATTTCTCAAAATTCAGATTTTGAAGTATTAGAAATATATAATCTTGCTGCACAAAGTCATGTTAAAGTTAGTTTTGAAATACCCGAATATACAGTTAATGTTGATGGAACTGGCGTTATGAGATTATTAGAAATTATAAGATCTTTGCCTATTAAAATTCAACGAAAGATAAAATTTTATCAAGCAGGGACTAGTGAAATGTACGGTAAAGTATTAGAAACTCCCCAAAATGAAAATACACCTTTTAATCCAGTATCACCATATGCCGCTGCAAAATTATACGCATATTATATGGTAAAATGTTACAGAGAAGCTTATAATTTATTTGCAGTTAATGGTATATTATTTAATCATGAAAGTCCACGAAGAGGTAAAAATTTTTTAACAATGAAAGTAGTAAACGCAGTTAAAGATATTGCAACTGAAAAAAAAACACTAATTGAGTTAGGAAATCTTGATAGTAAACGAGATTGGGGGCACGCCAAAGATTATGTAAAAGGTATGTGGATTATGCTTCAACAAGATAAACCAGATGATTTTGTTCTTGCTACAGGAAAAACATATACGGTAAGAGAATTTGTGAACAGAGCTTTTGCATATAAAGGATACACTATAAGTTGGTCTGGACTTGGTTTGAATGAAATTGGTATAGATCAAAACAATAAAATTAGAGTAAAAATTAATCCAAAATATTATAGACCATGTGAAGTTGATTTATTACTTGGAGACCCAGCAAAAGCAAAAGAAGAATTAAATTGGTCATTGGAATTTGATACGTTGGATAAACTAATTAAAGATATGTTTGAAAATTAATTATATGATATTTGTATATTTACAAGGCGGATTGGGTAACCAATTATTCCAAATTTTCACAACAATAGCATATTCGTTAAAACATAAAATTCCTTTCAAATTACCAACAATAAAAAATGATTTAACTAGTCCATATGGAGAGATTTATAAACGACCTTTATACTTTGACAATTTTTTGAAAAGTTTGACTCCATTCTTAACCAATAAATTTGATCATAAAGTTTTATGGAGAGAAAGAGGACACTCTTATACTGAAATACCATTTTGCAAAGAAAATATGCTCATTTATGGATATTTTCAATCCTTCAAATATTTTGATCGATACAAAAATTATATTTTACGATTAATTAAGTTTGATGATTTTAAAAAAAATTGTGGAAAAACATATAATATTTCTATACATTTTAGAATAGGTGATTATAAACATAATACAAAAGCTCATCCTATATTACCTATTCAATATTACATAAAATCTTTACAACACATAATTGAAGAAACTAATAAGGATAATTGGAATGTTGTATATTTTTTTGAAAAAAAAGACACTAAAGAAGTAAATGAAAAAATAAATAAAATAAAATCACATTTTGACAATTTAACATTTGAACAATGTGATCAGACATTAAGCGATTGGGAAGAAATGATATCTATGAGTTGTTGTAATCATAATATTGTAGCAAATAGTAGTTTTAGTTGGTGGAGTGCATACTTAAATGAAAATAATGACAAAATTGTATGTTATCCTAGTCTTTGGTTTGGTAATGAATTACAAAATCAAACCAACGATTTATTTTTGGAAGATTGGACAAAAATTATTGTCTAATATAAAAAGCATCTCCCCATCCACAACATTTTCCATATTCGTGGTAAATATTACATGCTACTCTAACAAACCCTTTTTCCTTTAAAAATTCATCCATCTCAGGTAATAACGCACAGTCTTTGTATACCTTTTCTGTATTTACTTCAGTATAAATATATTGAACATACTGAATATAGTCCCCCATACTTTTTAATGCATCTAATTCTTTTCCTTGAATATCTAAATTCATAAAATTTAGCTTCTCGATAGGGATTTTATTGTTTTTTATAAAAGTATCAAGTCTAATTGTTTTTAATTGTTTTTTCCCTATCATTTTAACATGTGGGTGATGTTCTGAATGAGTTCCAAATTCCAATATAGAAGAACTTTGTCCATTATCTGCAACATTGAAAGAAATCTCCTTATCATCTTCTACATCTATTACTGCCTGATAAATATTAATATTTCTATCTTTTTTTTTCATCTTATCGACTTTATCTTCCATTGCTTCAATCCAATATATATTACTATTATCAATATTATGTCTTATGTAAACTTGTTGTTCTTCACATTCATGTGCTCCAATATGCAATACACCTCTAAGTCGTATTTTAAAATGTTCTACTAATGCCGGTAATGGAATTAACATATGATATTGATTATAAATATGTTTTTATATTATTACAAAATTTATAATATAAATACTTAAAACTTATATTTTAAAAACTTATATAATGCCCATTAACATAAGCTTATGCATACCAACTATGAACAGATATGATAGTTTTTTAAAAAATAATTTAACAAAATATTTACAAATGGATATTATTGACGAAATTGTTATTTGTGATGAAAATGGGGAAGATGTTAAAAAAATACAACGAGATTTTCCAAACAACAATAAGTTAAGGTTGTTTGTAAATGAAAAAAAACTAGGAGCGTTTTTTAATAAATTGCGTGCGTGTAAACAAGCAAAAAACGAATGGATAGCCTTAATTGATTCTGATAATTTTGCTGATGTTGATTATTTTAAGTCGGTAAAAGAATTTATTACTAATAAAAAACCTCTAAAAAATAGTATCTTAGCTCCTTCCTTTGCAAAACCAACATTTGATTATTCCATTTTCTCTGGTATGTGTTTCAAAAAAAGTAACTTGAAAAATGTTACTAATGATAAATCAATAAAAGATACAATATTAAATACAGGAAATTATGTTTTAAATAAATATTTAATTGATAATGTAAAAATTACAGATAAAGATATACCATTAACAAATAATCCTTGTGATGTAGTATTTATGAATTTATTACTGTTTGAACAGTTAGACTTACAAATGCATGTCGTACCTGGTATGTATTATCATCATATTGTTCACGATGGTAGTTTTTACAAAACAGAGGCAAGCAAATGTAGACGCGAAATACATTATATTCACCAACGCTTAAGATATATGGAACAAAGTAACTAATTATGAAAGATAATTATATAATCGTTTATAGGTCATATTAGCATATTCTCTTCTTGGAATACCATTTATTAATTCACCAGCAGTTCTAGTATAAATACTATCATCACTCATTGCATGTTTATATTTCAAGTCCTTAAGTATATAAAGTTGTAAATCTTGTTGTTCAAAAAACAATGAATTCATTAATAATACATCAAAACAGTCACTAATTTTAATTAATGGCATATCATTTTTTAAATTTATATTGTCAATTAAATATTTGTTTAAAACATAATTACCTACATTAACCAAGTGATTCATATTTCCTAATCCTTGTTTTCTTTTATTATCTATTTGTTTTAAAGTGTCATAAGTTTTTCTATTTAATAATGCGTGATCTCCTCTATAACTACTTAAATGCTCCCATTTAAATATTTCGGTAGCGTAATCAGGAGATAAAATACTATTTTTAGTTAGATTGTTATTTTCTATAAAAGACTTTACCTTTTCAAAATAGCCATTATCTGCAAAATTATCAGAATCAATCAATGCAATCCATTCGTTTTTTGCTTGTTGACATACTTTTATTTTATTCAAAAAAGGACCTAATTTTCTTTCATTTACAAACAACCTTAACTTATTGTTGTTTGGAAAATCTCGTTGTATTTTTTTAACATCTTCACCATTTTCATCACAAATAACAATTTCATCAATAAGATCCATTTGTAAATATTTTGTTAAATTATTTTTTAAAAAACTATCATATCTGTTCATAGTTGGTATGCATAAGCTTATGTTAACAGGCATTATATAAGTTTTTAAAATATAAGTTTTAAGTATTTATATTATAAATTTTGTAATAATATAAAAACATAATAATAATCATTATTATAATGTTAATTCCATTAGAAGCATTAGCACAGCATTTTAAATTACACCTGAGAG
>WLWF01002639.1_pt1 | contig 12653 bp, 13 predicted proteins | sample 6718331 | NCBI WGS metagenome assembly WLWF01 (sample SAMN12718692, study PRJNA515312) | sponge metagenome | isolation source: marine sponge | host: Mycale hentscheli | place: New Zealand: South Island, Marlborough, Capsize Point | collected 2003-05-01
GAGGTATTTCCATATACATTTTATAATAATGCTCAAAATATCAAAAATGAATATTGTCCTATTGAATACGCAAAAGATGAATTAGGTAAAGAAAAATATAAATTATTTGTTGATAATATTAAAAAATTAAAATTAAATGTTGAAAAAGATGGTATTGAACAGTTTGATGTAATCGGTTATGCAAAATATTATTGTATGATAGATTGTGATGTATTAATGAAGGGTTATAATATATTCCGTAAATGGTGTTTGGAAGATGAAGTAATTAAAATAGATGTTAATTCAGTTTGGACAATTGCTTCATTAGCGAATAAAGTTTTGGTTAAACATGGTTGTTTTGAAGGTGTATATCAAGTAGGAGGTAGAGTTAGACACTTTTTACAAAAATGTGTTGTTGGAGGTAGATGTTGCACTAGAGATAATAAAAAATGGATTGTTGAAGAAAAAATAGCAGATCTTGATGCTGTGTCACTATATCCTTCAGCATTTTATAGAATGGACGGATTTTTAAAAGGAAAACCAAAAGTATTAAAACAGCATGAATGTAATCATAATTTTTTAAAACAACAAGATGGTTTTTTTATTAAAGTTAAAATCACAGATGTTAAGAAAAAATATCATATTCCATGCATGTCTTTTGTTGATCAAAAAAGTGGAATTAGAAATTGGACTAATGAAATGGTAGGTAGAATATCATATATTGATAAAACAACATTAGAAGATTGGATTAAATATCAAAAGATTGAGTTTGAGATCCTATGTGGTTATTATTATAATGATGGTAGAAATCCTACTATTAGAAAAATTATTAAAAGAATATTTGATTTAAGATTAAAAAAGAAAGCAGAGAAAAATCCTATTCAAGTTGTTTATAAATTAATTATGAATAGTGCTTATGGTAAAACTATTTTAAAACCTATTACTACTGAAGAAAAGGTAATTAAAGGTGAGAAAGAAAAGGACAAGTTTTTAGATAGAAATTATGCTAGTATTATTGAATATCATAAAGTTTATGATGATAGAATGAAAGCAAAACCAAAATATATTTTTAAATTACAAAAAGATATTATTGAACATTTTAATAATGCTCCAGTAGGTATTGAATGTTTATCTATGAGTAAAAGGATCATGTTTGAGCCTATGTGTTTGGCTGAAGATATGGGAATCAATATATATATCACAGATACTGATAGTATGCATATAGAATACGATAGAGTAAAGGATTTAACTAAAAGATTTACTGAATTGTATGGAAGAAACATGGAAGGAAAACAATTAGGTCAATTACATGTTGATTTTGATTTACATGGATCAGTAGGAGAAATATCAAGTAAAAAATCTATTTATTTAGGTAAGAAATGTTATATTGATATTTTACAAGCAAAAGATAAAAAAGGTAAATCATTAGTAGGTCATCATATTAGAATGAAAGGTATTCCTAATAGCACATTATATTATACAGCAGATGCTTTAAGTAATCAAGAAACACCGGAGGATAAACTATGGAATATGTATGAACAATTATATGACAATCATAGAGTTGATTTTGATTTATTAGAAGGTGGAAAAAGAGTTAATTTCAAGTTTAATGGTGATATGACTATTGGTTATATGAAAGAGTTTATTAGAACCTTATCATTCAATAGTCAAAAAGGTTCAATCCATAAAGTTATTGAAACGGTTGCATGTTAAACGGTTGCGGTATAAATATATATTTTATAATATTAACTATAATATATATATGGAGAATGAAATGACCAATAAACAATATATTAAAGCACTCATAGACATGGAAGAATTATTATATGAAAAGTTTAGAGAAACACAAAATATGAAAAACTTAAAAATTATTGAAATGATGAGTAGAGGGGAAGTTAGATGTAATAATTGTAAAATAAAAATGAGAAAAATTAAAAATAGTTTTTTCCGTGATCAAGAATGTGAAACATGTTGTAAATCTTCTCAATTAGAAAAAAATAATAGAAAAGATATTTACAAGTTTGTAAATAGTAAATGGAAAAAAACTAAATATCTTCATAATGGTTGGTGGTTTGATAAAAATTAATTGTTGTATTATATATAATGAGTGATGCTTACGAATATAGCACAATTGTATTAGGAGTTTTATTTATAATTAGTGAAGTTTTACCGTTCATAAAAAAACATAAAGGTAATGGATTAACTGATACTGTTTTATGTATTTTAAGAGGATCTGAATGCACAGCAAAAAAATTAGCAGATACTATTGAAAAATGTGAAGAAAAAAAGATAGATGATTCACATGTCTAAAATAAATTGCATGTATTCTTCATCTAGATCATCTTCATTATCTGACTCTGCTGTTAATACTATAGGAGGTTCTACTATTTCAAGCATGTAATCTCTAATAGGAAATAATCCGTTTTTAAAAGCATTTACATGATTAGGCGATTGTTTAAATGTCAAAATATATCTATTTATTTCTATTGGTAATTTTTTCATTATTTCAGTCATTATTATATTTAGATATATTATAATAATGCCTATGGGAATTGGAACTTATGGATCTAAAAGAGGAAGACCCTCAAAACAATCTAAAAAAGATAAAATGGACGAAAGTAAAGGAATGAAAGGAAAAAAAAAAGGAACTAAATCTAAAACCAAAAAAGGTGACAAAGATTTTACAACTAAAAAAGGTGATAAAGATTTTCACGAAAAAGGTAAAGATGTTAAAAAGAAAAGGTCACCATATAATATGTTCATGGCTAAACATCGTAAAGCGGGTAAATCTATGAAAGAAATTGGTGCTATGTGGAGGAAAATGAAAAAGTAAAAAATATTTAAATAATAATCTCTTTATTATATTATAAGATGCCTACTGGAAAAGAAAAGAAAGAGATGATTAAAGAATGGACTAAAAATGAAGATGAAACTGTTCAAGAAATGCATGTTCGTAGATGGAGGACAGCATGTGAAAAAGGTCACTTTAATCAAAGAGTTAGAGATAAAATGAAAAGTAAATTACAACAAAATGGTTGGATTTAACATAATATTGTTATTATATAATGGTAAGTAAGCCAAAAGATTTAGCATTATATAATAAAGTCAAAAAAGAGATATATAAAAAATATCCAAAACATTCAGCATATCGTAGTGGTATTTTAGTGAAAACTTATAAGGAAAGATATTTTAAAAAACATAAATCAAAAGTAGCATATACTGGTAAAAAATCAGATAAAAAAGGTTTAGGTAGATGGTTTAAGGAAAAATGGACTAATCAAAGGGGAGGGTCTGGATATAAGAAAAAAGGAGATGTTTATCGTCCAACAAAAAGAGTAACTAAAAAGACACCAGCAACATTTAAGGAGTTAAGCAAAAAAGAAATAAAAGATGCTCAAAAAGAGAAAAAGAAAACTGGAAGAGTTAAAAAGTTTGACAAAATGTAAATAAAAGTTATAATTTATAATTTTTTTGAATGTTTATTTAGAAATATTATATTTAGATATATTATAATGGATTTTGTAGCAAGTCAATACAACAAAACAATACCCTCGCAATCTTCTTTTAGTCCTTCTGATAATCAGTTGTCCTATAAAGATGGTGAAACTATGAGATTTGAGATTCCTTCATTTAATTCTTATATAGATCCTCGTCAGTCATATCTTACATTCAAAGTAAGAGTTGATAATGCCCCCGCTGTGTGCACATTTAGTAAAAAATCTGGTATTCACAGTCTTATAGATAGAGTGCTCATTACAGACATGAACTCCAATTTGCAGATGGAAACTATACAAAATTATTCAGAGTTGGCTGATAAATTACACATGTATAGTGAGAATAAATCAATTAGAGATAAGCGTGGTTTAACTGAACTTTTAGAATATTCTAGTAGAACTTTTGACGGTGCTTTATATGACAATCTTCCTTCAAGAAATGGAGATAAATCTATGCTTTTCAATAGTTACACTACTGGTGGTGAAGCAACTTATTCTTATACTACCGATGTTTGTGCTGATCCTAATACATGTGAAGTTGCTGTTCCTCTTTATAGTGGTATATTAGGAAAATTATCCAATAAACTTTTTCCATGTGCATTGCTCACGCAAGGATTGAGAATGGAGATCACGACTAACTCGGCTCTTAAAGCATTAAATCTTTGGGCTGGTGATGGTATATGTGATGATGCTGGATTTCTTGATCCTACTGTAGAAGGAAGTTGTAGATTTGGTATTCAGTCAGCACTTGGTGGTGCTGGTGCTTTAACTGACATTTTTCTTTATTGCGAAAAGAATGTTGGATTTAATCAAGTTGTAGGTGAGGCTGTAGGTGTTGGTCAGATTCCTACTCCAGCAAGTATAGCATCTGGTGTTAGACCAGTTCGTAATCAGATGACCGGAGGGCTTAATCTTCTTGTAGGTAAAAAGGTTCATGCTTTTAATAATGCTAATCCTCCAGTCCTTAAAGAAATTGGAACTATTGCATCAGTATCATGTAACGCTGGTGAAAATACTGGTAATGTTGTTAGAGTTAGATGCACACTCGCTAATGTTCCAGCAGCCGTTTTAGGTAATGAATATATTGGTGGTGCTGGTAGAGATAATGCTGGTGCTGTTGCTCCTAATGCTGATACTAATTGTTGTTTCATTAGAAAACAAGATATGTTGGATTCAACTCCTACTATTAATATTAGTGATGTAAAAATGGTTCTTAAAACAGCACAACCTCCAGCATCTTTTTCAACACAGTTGGCTAAACAGACGCAGACTCAAGAAGGTGCTGTTCATGATTTTTTAACTTATAGTTGCTATAGAAATAATACTCAATCTTCAGAAAGTGTTGTTCAGTTGAACATGCCTACGATTAATCATATGGCGACATCATGTCTTACATTATGCACAGAAAGTGGATTAGCAGAAAGTTTAGAAAATGATAATCTCGCAACAATTACTGATAATGCCGCTTCATATCAGTTTTTGGTCAATAATAAATTACAGCCTACAAGATCTGTAGATTTAGTTCCTCTTACTGTTGCTCCTCCAAAAGCCTCACAAGTTCAACTATGGGAAGCGGAGAAAGCATTAGGAGCATCAAGATGTAAAGTTCGTAATCTTGAACGATCATGGGATAATTTTGTCATAGGAAGAGCATTAGCAAAATATGGATCAGTATATGACCTACAAGCAGATGGTAATTTAGGATTAAAGGTAGAATATGATGTGGCTACTCCTCCTACTAAAAATAAATTGTGGATTAACCAGATTGCATCTATCCGAAGACTTGTAGTAAATAGAGATGGTGCAAACATTATTTATTAACGAGGGGAATGTTCCCCTCAAACCCCTTTTGTAATTCTTTTTTTAAAAGAACTCTTTAGACAAAACACTTTTATAATACGGATTTGGAGAGAAAAATACATAAATTATATCATTTTAATTTTTAAAAAAATATAATTTAATATTATATAAATGAATACTCGCAGACAAGTTATTCAACTTAATCCGACTAATAGTAGTTCAAGTGGTATTTTCGGTGACAGAACTGGTCTTACACAAGTTGTTTTTGAAATACCGAACCGACCTATGATCATGAATGGTAAAAGTTTAAGAATTAGTGGTAAGTTTGAAGTGAAATTAGGGGACGGTTCTTCTCCTCAAAATGCTACTAATTGGTGTGGAAATAGTGCTAATCCAGCACTTGCTCCAGTAGGAGATGTTTATATTGATGGAAGAACTGGTATATCATCAGCATGGGAGAACATTCAGATACAATCTCTAGGAACTGGCGGAACTTATTCAACAATTAAATCATATAATCGCCTTTGTTCGTCATTATTGCCTCTTAATGAAAGTTCTAATTCTTATCTTAATGGAGGTGTAGATAGTATCTATGGTGGTTTAGGAAAAGATGTTTCACAAGCCAAAAAATGTGATAAAGCATTTGAGTTTGCAACTCCTATTCTTGATGGTCTTATTCAAGGAAATCCTCTAGATTTATCACTTCTGCAAGGTCTTCGTGTTGTTGTTACTCTCGCTCCTTCTAATTATGTTATTAATAACAATAGATTTAGGGTAAGTAATAGTAGTGCTGGTCGTGCCGATGGTGGTGCTTTTTATGAGATGAGTGATTTAACTCTTTCTTTTGAAGCAGAAACTGGTGATCAAGCATTTAAAACAGCACTTATGAACAATAAGAATGGTGTTCTTACTTATAATACATTTACTAATTTCTATAATGTTGTAAATGGAAATGATCATTCACTTTCACTTAATATCAATACTGGAAGAACTCTAGCAGTTATTGCGAACATGACCCCTTCATCTTTTGTTAATAATTATGATTTTGACAGTCAAAGAGCATTTCAACCTCTTCAAGATAAGGGGGGTGTATTGAAACGCAATATTCAAGTAGAAGACATGGTATTTACTAAAGGAGGACTTCGTATTCCATTACAGTTTGAAGTAAAATCAGAAGATAGTCAAGCACAAGGAACTGCTGATAGTAAAAAGAATAAAGTAGAACTTAATGCTATTAGACAAGAGTGGCGTTTGGCTAATGATGTTAAATCTTTGAAAACTGAACTTTCTAATGATGTAGGAGCGGGTAATACAACTGTTGGTGCTTTAGGGAAAGCAAGATATTCTCGTGATAAATATTCTATATGTGAAGAAGATAAAATCCAGAATTATAATTTTGGAGTAAACTATGATCATATTAGTGAAAATGGAGTTAATTTCAAGGGGACACCCTTGGGAATGCGATTACGACTTAAAGCCCCTGCTGCTAATGTTGTTCCTCATTCACTTTATTTATTTGTTAAACATAAGAATAGTATCATTATTCAGAATGGTGCAGTTTCTGTTATGAATTAATTTAGTTTAGAAAAAAACATTTGGAGAGAAAATATAATATTAAAAAAAACTTTGAATTAAAATATTTTAATATTATATATTATAAAATGAGTGGAAAAGGATTACCTCCAGTATTAAGAGCAAGTGCTTTAGAACGACCAGTCAATCAAGATGTAAATACCGATATTCTATATCCAGTATCTATTAATCAATCACAGTGCAGATTTCATTTCAACCGAACCGGAATACTTGATTCCAATTCACAATTAAATCTTTCACAGATAGTTACTAATTCAACAAAAGCGGGAGTAGATACTAATAGTGTTCTTCCTACCTCTACTGGTGCTTTGGCGATGATCAAAAGAGCATATTTAGAAGTGGGTGGTCGCCGAGTATCCGATCTTCAAGATGTTGGACATTATGCTACATGGAAACGATTACACATGTCTAATGAATATAAAAAAGGTATTGTTCAACCTAAACAATCTGGTAATGATGTTTTTGTTGGTTCAGCCGCTCGTGATATTCGTGTATCTAATGATGTAGTAACACAGCGTCAGCGTGGATTTACAGTTCCTCTAGGAACATTAGGTCGTGAAAGTTCAGAATATGCTATTGATGATACTAATTTTGTAGGTTTTGGTGTTCAATCTACTTTAAAAACTAAAACAGCAGATGATACTTCAAGACTTATTACTGCTGATGAAGCAACAACACCTTCTTTCGCTGTAGGTTTAGGTCAGATAATTCCTCTACTTTCTGGGGGTGTTCAACTGCCTCTTTTTGCTATGCGTGAGACCGTATCACTTGTAATTGAATGGGCTGATAATACATTTGGACATCGTTTTTATCCTAATCCAGTTGCGGCTGATGATACTGCTCAAAATGCTACAGATTGCACCTCTACAATTGTAACTCAAAATATTTTTCTCATGGTTGATTATTTGTATTTTCCTTCTATGATGGCTGAATTAGCAGATGAGATCATGAATAAAGGAGGATTTGATATTCCTTATACTGAAGAGTTAGTTGTTACTAATACACTTCCTATTGGTGCCGCTGATACAACTTTTAATCAGAACTATCAACTTGCTATGGGTGGTCGTAAAGTAAAACATATTATCGCACAAAAAGAATTGGTAGATGGTGCTAATGAAAGTATTGTTAATATTGGTCGTTATAATTCTCTTGCATTTCGTTTTGGTGAATCTATTCAGTTGAATATTGACAGTAACAATTTTTATTCACAACCTCTTACTAATGGTTCATTAATTAAACATGAGGCTGATATGGTAGAGGGAACTCCTCTTCAACTTTGTGATTACCGTTATTCTTTCTTTAATCAAGTAGATGCCGCTGGTGCTCAACCCGCTAATGTTGCTGGATTATCTGATAGATTGGTCAATAACAATCCTAATAATGCTGAATGTGGATCACAGAATTGGACTGGTATTAAACTTGAGAACTCTTTTGGACAAGGATTACGCATGTCTAATCTTCCTATGATTTATACTATTAAATCTAAAGCGGGACAAGGTGTTGCTGCCGATGATCAAGATACAACTCGTAGAATGAGGTTCTTTGTAGGTGTTCAGAAAGTGATTAATATTTCTCAAGGAATTGTCACTACTATTGAGTAAGTATTTGAATAATGCTAATTAAAAAAATTAATTAATATTATTTATATATATTATAAAGAAACTATTTACCTTCTTTTAATGCTTTCTTTTTAAGATAATATTCACGCTTTTTTTCTAAAATCTTTTCTCTATTAGCATCATAATATTTTTTAGTTGCTTGAATACATTTTAATCTACCTTTTTCAGTTTGTTGATATTTTTTAATGTAATATTTCTTTTTTTCTTTTTTTTTGTTGATCATGTTTATCAGTTCTTCTTTGGACAGTTCTGTTAGAGTAGTCATATTATATTATAATGAAAGATAATCTTTAAGTTAATTCAACTTATTATTTCTTTTTTGGCTTATAAAACATTTTTTCTTGTTTAGGAACTCGTTTTTTAGGTTTTTTATTAGTTGCTATAACTGCTAAATAATCAGTAGGTTCTTCAATCTCTCCGTTTATAGAATTAATTGATGGATTATCTAATCTTTTTGCTGGATTTTTAAAAGTTTTTATTTTTTTATCTTGTTTTATCTTTTTAATCATTTTATTATATATTAATATAATATAAAAATGTCTTTAGTATTCTTAAAGTCGCAAAATCGTGAAGCCGTTGCTGGTCTGGCTAATCCGAACAAGCCCTATAGATTTTCTAATTATTTTCCTACACCCATGCATTTAGAACCTAATAGTCAAGTTGCGTTGGTCAATACTCAATTCTTTGCTAGAGAAGGTGATCAGATAGAAGGAGATAATGCTATAGAAATTAGGATTGGAAATGAATATATGAATCCTATATTAGTTTATCCTCTGAAGGATCGTAATGTTGAGAATTGGGCTCAAGAGTTTAATGACATAGCAAAAACTTATAACATGTTAAGTAATGATGGTAATTTTAATCATGTATTAGAAAGAACGCTCACACCGGGAGCGGTGGGGTCATCTACCTTTGAACCACAACAAGTATTTGATACTGGACTAAATCTTTGGTATTCAAAAGATAATAAAGTATATGGAAGATTTCTCCAGAGATCTACTAATTTAGTTTATAATCAAGCATTTAATTGTTTAGGACTTAATCAAGAAGATTATAATGCTGACCCTCTTGGTATTGGACCGATTGCATTTGGTATAAGACAAGGTGCTGGTGATGATGCTGTAGATTTTATTAATTTAGGTGATATTGGTTTGATTAAATTAGATGGTGGATCTCCATTAATTCTTTCTAATGCTCAAGGTGTAAATCCTAATTTAACTGGTGGTGGTATTTCAAGTAACGAAAGTAGTTTCTATAATGTGCAATGGGCTAGATCACAATTACTTAATGGTAATCTCTTTTTAGATTATAATTCTTCTTTATCCTCTCCTCCTACATTTTTTAATATTAATGGAACAGATAATAGTCAATTAGCATTTAATAATGATAATGGTTCGTATGTAGGTATTCTGTATAACGCATGTATTAAACAATATGTTGGTGATTTTGGAGTTCCACCAAGTGCTGATTTAAATGGAGGTGGTCATAATTTTCCTTCTACATCTACATCTGGTGGTTATGCTCTAATTACAAGAGATATGATAGATTTTACAAGAGCGAATACTTATGTTGATGCTGGTTCTTCCGTTGGTTTTGAAGGAAAAATAGGTTTAACAGCAAGTTCTTTTGGTGTTCAATCTTATGAGTTTATTAATAGCGGATTTGATAATGATCCAGTTGTGAGTAGGTCTTTATTCATGGATAATTGTGATCTAAATATAAGTGCTACTGCTGACTTTCCAGAAGGAGCAGCCGCTAGATATTTAATGGGTGTTCGTTATGTTTGGGAGGGTGTATCTCCTAATAGAGAAATGTTTGCTATTGTAGAAATGTTAAATGCTGATTCTTCTTTGACTTTTTCTGAATATACAGAGGTTGCTAGATTGAATATAAATCGTTTATGCGTTGGAACTAATACGGCTACTACACCAGATACTGTTTTTGGAGGTAATTACGCTATTAATGTTCATAATCACCCTACGGATATACCCGCTCAATTAATCTGGAGATTTAGATGGATTAGTCCATATCAGATGAATGTAGAGTTTTGTTTTAGATTATCAGCACCTACATCATATAATACAAGAACTGATGAACCATATTTAGTGGGAGGTTCTAATGATCCTACAACTGATTGGTGTGTTTTATATACTATGGACAAAGGTGCTGATGGAACTACTGGAGATAGTTTTTATTTTCCTTCTTATAATGGTGGTCTATGTCTTATTGTGTATCCTACATTAGAAAATCAAGGATCATATAGTAAAGGTTTTTATGATATTAGACAACAGTATAGAAAATATCTTTCTGGTGTAGAAGGATTAGGTAATGGTGCTAATTTTCCAGTAGATATATCTACAGTAAAAGATTATGATGATTTAGATTATTGGGAAGATTCTGTTTGGGTTTTTGACAGTAATGCGACCATGTTAAAAAATAATACTGGAACTGGTTCTCCTAAAATAGAAAATCTTACTCCAGAAAAGTTTGATACTGGTGGGAGAGCAAAAAAAGAGATTTACATGCTTATGGCTCCTTTGAAAACTCTTGGAGAAACTGATGAATGGTTAGACTTTGGAGATATAAATAATGCTAAAGTAAAATATCAAGTAGGAGAACCAGTAGGTTATAAGTTTGGTTATGATACTGGTATTATAAATGGAAGTGCTGATAGTATTTTAGAATGGAACTCTGATATTTTAGGTGGAGGTGCACCTTATCAATTATATGGTTTTAATCCTTCATCTGCTTTAAGAATTAATGGTAGTGGAATGACTTTACATTTTCAGTTGAACAATCTTCCAGTAAAATCTCAAAACGGAGTAGTAGCATCTACTAATAAAACAATAGCAGTTGTTAATACACTATGTGAAGGTTCAGTTACAGATGAGAAAAATGCTGGTTGGTATTGTTATGAGCCTAATGAAAGACTGTTTGTTGATCTGAATAATTATGGTGCTTTAGATCTTAATAAATTGGATATAATGGTGACAAGAGATAATAATACAGAAGCAAAAGATAGTTTAGGATATGAAACAGATGTAACATTATGTTTCCGTCAAAAACCGAATAATCAAGGATATAAACAATTTCAAGGACAGACACAACCAGCATCTTTAGACCCTAATAATCCATATTTCCAGTCAGTTCGTTAATGTGCGGTTTAAATCAAAAAATTATTTTATTGATATATATTATAAGGATATGTATTTAGGAAAAAGAGATTGGAAAAATAGGAAATTACCAAAAACTTTTAATCATGTTAAAAGTGTGGAGGATAGAAAGTATGGAGATCGTTATGAAAAAGTATTTCACACATTAATTGATGAGTGGTGTGATTGTAAGTTTGATGATGGAAAAACTGGCTGGGAGCCAATAGATTTTAAAAATAAAGAAAATAAAATAGGAATTGAATTAAAAAGGCGTAGAATTAAGAAGTTTCAATATGATGATATTATGATTTCATATTCAAAATATGAGGCTGCTAGAAAACTCATGAGAAAAGGATATTCAGTATATTTCTTTTGGAAGTTTATTGATAAATTATGTTTTTGGAAAGTTCCAGCATTAGTTAGAACATATAAAATAGGAGAGGGTGGAACATGGAAGAGAGGGTTTAAGGAAATGAGTAAATGTCTATATATTCCTATGACAGAATTGTTAGATTTTAAGGATTTTCCAACATATATAGACTATATGGAAAGTAATCAAATTACAAATGTTTAGAAAGTTTAAAAATTATAAAAATATTTTTAATCTTTTAATAAAGTATATGGACGATAAAACAGCGAAATTATTTCCAGAGATAAATCCTAATGTTGAAGAATTAATTCAAAAAGATAATGCTATTGATAGTGAAAATGTAATAGTTGAATCAGTTGAACAAAAAACTGAAGTGAAAGACATGTTTGTGAATAAAAAAAATAAGATAATTAAAAAGAATATTAAGTTTCAGATAAAAGATGATGGAGAGAAAAATGTTGAAATAAAAAAGGATAAATATTCTCATTTAAAAGCCGCAAGACAAAAGGGTATTGAAACAAGAAGAAAAAAAGCGGCTGAAAGAAAAGCATTAAAAGAAGCGGAAAAGTTAGAAAAACAAAAATTAAGAGATGAAAGAAAGAAAGCAACTATGGAAAGAAATAGACAAAAAGCAAGAGAAAGATAT
>WLWF01002641.1_pt1 | contig 12647 bp, 15 predicted proteins | sample 6718331 | NCBI WGS metagenome assembly WLWF01 (sample SAMN12718692, study PRJNA515312) | sponge metagenome | isolation source: marine sponge | host: Mycale hentscheli | place: New Zealand: South Island, Marlborough, Capsize Point | collected 2003-05-01
ACGCCATCAATGTCTGAAATGGTGACAGGAGCGCCTTTGGCTGGCAAACTTGGGCTTGTTGCAGTAACTAGACTTGAAAACGTAACTGTGTTTTTTGCTCCATGGTCAACACGGGCAACATAATCACCATCTTCATCAGTAATCTCAGAAACGTTTCCCTCTCTCGAAACTTCAAAATCTTGGACGATTCCTGTAACTAAAGTGTTAGCTGCTGTTATTGCGTCTGCTGGAATTCCCCACTTAACGGTTGTCCCGGTAATACTTACTGCCATGTTTAATTTCTGTTGTCAAAATTAAGCCGGGCCTGCAATAAGCCTGTAAGTTTGGAAGTGCGTCCACTTAGTATCTTCCCTGCCTGCCTCAATTATTTGAGGATGCCACACCGATGCTTGAAACCCTCCAGAATTTAAATGAGCAGTAACATCGTTGTAATCTGCAAGCTCATCAAACAATTCAGCAGCGTCAGTTTCAGCGTGAATCTGGTGCAATGATCTTCCTGCTCGAAAGTGTGTTTGGCGATAACACAGGTTCGACGTATAAAAGTGTGACTGAGAGAAATGCTGCGTATGTTACCAACTGCTTAGGTAGGTGGATCAACAAGATTCAAGATGAGTGTGGCAAGAAGCTACTTAGTGGAAGGCAAAAAGCTGCTGGGAACTTCTGTTACAAGATGGATACATCGATCCTTTACAAGCATGATCGTGTTTCACTTGCACAGTACACTAGCAACCTGCGTCAGCAAATGATGATCTCAGGCAATGAGATCAGAGAGCTACACGGACTTAAACCAGCAGAAGGACTTGAAGCGGACTTCAATCCATTTGAGCAACAACAAGATGTTCAAGAAGATAATTACGAAACCGAAACGGTTGTTCCTGAACAGGATGATCGAACAGAAATTGAAGCAAGACTCGACCAAGAGTTTATGAATGGGAAATACGACCATATTGATTTCAGTCCTCCAAAGTCTGTCAGAGATGAGGCAGCGAGAGGTCTTGAACTAAGGGAAGAACATGGCCGAGGTGGTACTGAAGTCGGTGTTGCAAGAGCAAGAGATTTAAAGAATGGTAAAAACATTAGCCCAAGCACAGCGAAACGAATGAAAAGCTATTTTGCTAGGCATGAAGTAGACAAACAGGGAGAAGGATTCTCTCCCGGAGAGGATGGATACCCAAGTGCAGGTAAGATTGCTTGGCTTCTATGGGGAGGAGATCCCGGTAAGTCATGGGCGAATAAACTTGTTAGGCAGATTGATGCTGCTGACGAAAAATAACTAACTAACTTGTAAACGGAGTCAGAAAATGAAGTTTGAAACCTCTCCTGAAGATAAAACCATCACCATGCGTGGTGGCATTGGGGATTTCGATGGTCATATATCAGCCAACGATTTCATCGATGCACTTAATCAGCATGAAGGGGATATCACCATCCACCTTGATTCACCCGGAGGAAGTGTTACCGATGGTCTTGCCATCTACAATGCAATCGTCAACTATGCAGGCGTAACGACTGTTCATATTGACACCCTGTGTGCATCGATTGCTACGGTCGTTGCTTGTGCTGCTGATAAGGTGGTTATCAACAGCAACGGCAAATACATGATTCATCGTGCTTGGACGGTTGCGATGGGCAACTGTAGCGATTTTCGCTCGATGGCTGAAATCATGGAAATGATGGACATGGATATCGCAGAAACCTATGCGATGAAAGCAGGAGGCAGCGTTGAGGACTGGCTCAACAAGATGGATAAAGAGACTTGGTACGATGCTGAATCAGCACTAGAAGCCGGTCTAGTCGATGAGATCATCGACATGAAGAAGAAGTACAAGGACGAGGAGGCAAAGGCTGTTGCCTACGCCCCTAACATTCAGATCCTAGCAAGCGAGACTGCACGCAGGATCAGATTGCGTACCAAAGTTTGACATAAAATTTAAGGTGAGATACAACTACCGTAACTGTAGAGCCTTGCTCTCCCAAACCCAAAAGGAAAACCATGTCAGTCAGGCGAAATCAAAACGATATCAAGGCTGAGTTGAGCGAGATTTCGCTTGAACTTGAAGCCTTGGCACAATCTGAGTCAGCAACCGTCGAAGAACTACAAGGCTTGCAAGCGAAAGCAGACAAGCTCGAAAAGGAGTTCGATCAAGCTGTTGAACTAGAAAAAATCAAGGCTGAGATCCTCGCAAAGCGAGAGGCTGAAGCGAAAGCAGCAGTCCAGCCACCTGTTTTCGAAGCCCAGCAACCTAAACTTGAGGAAGTAAAAGAAGTGATCCCAGCAACCGCAAAATCTCAGAAGTCTAAAGTCTTTGCTTCGAGCGAAGATGCTTACACCGCAGGTATGTACCTTGCATCTCTTGGTGGAGATCATAGTGCAAAGCAGTTCATGGCGGCTCAGTCTGGCGGAACTGATAACAAGGGCGGCTTTGCTGTTCCTTCTCCTTTGAGCAATGCACTTATCAACTTGCTCGAAGATTACGGCGTTGCTCGTCAATACTGTCAGCGAATCGTGATGGGAAGTGATAACTGGGCTGTTCCTAAAGTGACTGCACAGGCATCCGTTTACTATCCTGCTGAATCAGCAGCGATTACTGATTCGGACGTAACTTTCAGCCAAGTTACTTTGTCGGCCAAGAAAATGGCTGCCTTGGTTAAGATGTCCACCGAGATCAGCGAAGATGCAGTCATTAGCATGACTGATACGCTTGTGACCAGCATCGCTTACCAAATGGCTCTTGCAGAGGATGACAACCTGTTCAACGGTGTTGCTTCTGCAATCAATGCAAATGGTATTGCTGGCGATGCAAGTGTTGATGACACCAATGTTGCTTCTCTTGCTGCACTTGCTCTTACCGACCTAACCGCTTGTGTTGGTGGTATCGGCAATCCGATTCGTGGTGCAAGCAATGCTTGGTTCATCAACCCAGCAGTCTACCATTCGGCTGTACGCGATCTTGCCAACGCTGCCGGTGGTAACACCATCCAAAGCATCGAAGGTGGTCAGCAGCAATCGCTTCTCGGATATCCAGTCGTTCTGACTAGCATCATCCCTGTTGCTCCTGCTTCCGGCGAACTTGTAGCAGTCTTTGGTGACTTGCGACTTGGATGCTACTTCGGTGATCGTCGCTCGCTTAACTTCAAGACTTTGAATGAGCTTTACGCAGCAAACGATCAGATCGGGATTCAAGCTACTCAGAGAATTGACATCTCTGTAGCTAACCCAGAAGTTCTCGCCAAGATCACCATTACCTAATCATGGCGAAAGTAAAGTTCAAAGTGCCCCGTATGGGATTCCCTGCGGGGCACGTTATGGATGACTCATCCATAAGAGAAGGTGTGCTAAAAACCTTGTGGCAGTTTGGCGTATTGGAAAGCGTAGAAGATGACAACAAATTGGACGATTCAACGCAAGACAAGCCCAAGCACGCTCCCCGTAAGCGTAGCCCAAGCAAAAAGTCATCTAAACTTAAATCTTGATGACAGCACTCATAACGATAAGTTGCAGGATCTAATCATCGCTGCAACTGAACGGTTAGAGCAGGATATCGACCGTCAGATCATCACCGCTACTTACGAACAAACTCAGTTTGAGTGGAACGAAGATGATGAACAGCGGGGCGAACTAAAACTATACAAGAAGGCCGTTACGGTCATTCAGTCGGTTAAGTATTACGACTCGGATGGAACTCTCGTAACGATGCCTGAAGCAGACTACATCTTCGACGCAGGAAGATGCTCTCTTTTTGTTTCACCCGGCGAGGACTGGCCGAGTGTGCAAGACTACAATCCAAACGCAATCAACATCAGGTTCACAGCAGGTTACGGATCAGATGCCTCCTGTATCCCTCGACTGATGAAAACGGCGATTCTTCTTTGCGTGGGAAAGTGGTTCTACGATCCTGCTCAGGAAGGAAGTGCATTGCACTCTCAAGAAGTTGCTTACGAGCGAATCATTTCTAACCTCTCTCGGAGTTCCTATCCGTGAGTAGAAAACGAATCGGTATGCGAAGGTGGACCGCTACCTTTACTCGGCATGACGGCACAACGGACAGCTACGGCCAGCCTACCTACAAGAATGATGCAGACTGGGATGTCGTTACGCAGGCGTGGCCTTGCGAACTGATTACTACGGTCGGTGGGGAGATCGTAAGGGGACGAATGACGCACGAAAAAACAACTCATGTCGCCTACGGTGAGTTCTTCGGAACCGGGGATCTTACAACTAGAGATCGTTGTGAAATCAATGGTAAGAAGTATGGCATCAGCGCGGTGATCGATGCTGATGGACTGCAAATGGAAAGACGCATCGAGCTACGAGGTGAGTTCTGATGGGCAGTATCCTTCCCACTTTGATTGCCGTAACGAAAAACGATGCTACAGTATTAAGCGTCAGCGGTGGTCGCGTTTTTGCTGACTACATCCCTGAAGGGTCTGATAAACCATCTGCAATCCTCTACACAACTTTCGAGGATGCGTACGATTGTTTGACTGAGTTCTTTCCTATCGCTACAGCCACCGTCAGGTTTGAAAGCTATGGTGAAACGAGAGAAGGGTCAAATGACCTTGCAGATGCGATTGAAGATTCTTTGAACGGATACCGTGGTAGAATCTCAGGCGACGACATTTTTATAAACGGTGTGAAAAGACAAACTGGTAAAATTCATCTGGTAGATATACCTCACGATGGCACTGATAATTGGCAATTTCGTACCGTTCAAAGTTTCGACGTTTCCTATACAAAAATTTAGAAGGATTAAAACATGCCAGCTTACTACGTAGGTGAAGGTGCGACCGCTACATTTCCCGGTATTACATCGGCTTGCGCTCGCAGTATTTCTGTTTCCGGGTTTTCGGTAGATAAGATCGACGCAACTTGCCTCGATAGCGACAACTTCAAAGAGTACGTTCCATCGTTCTTGAAGGAACCCGGTGAAGTGTCAGCAACTTTTAGATTTACTGGAGAGTTGCCAGTTGCATCTGTTGGCGATGTCGGAACAGCGACGATTTCCTTTGGTCTGCTCGATGGTGAAACAACCGCAGCATCTTTGACTGGAAGTGGATTTCTAACAGATGTTTCGACATCCGAGATCAATGGGTCATCACTGGTTGAGATGACGGTTACGTTTGCTTTCGATGGCGTTGGAACGGAACCAGCATTTACAGCGGCAACCTAATAGAAGGTTAAGCGATGAGTCGAGTGGAACTACGAAAGCACATGGGGATCGGTTTAGGATCAGGTAAAGAAGTGTTCCTAAATCAGTACATCGTGATGCTCGACGGAAAGCAGGTCGGTTACAAGGGTTGCAATCATGGCGACCCTATTAACCTGACCTCACGAATACCTAACGATCTTGTAAAGATCGTTAAGGATGAGATTGATCTCCTTCTAGGAGATGAAAGTAAAGCGAACGAGTTAATTGGAACTTGGTCGCATGAGGACAGTACAGAAGTTGAACAGGGAGAAACTGAAGATGACATCTTTGACTCGTGAGGCATTGCTCGCACTTAAACCTGCTCCCAAGGAGATCGAGGTGGAAGGGCTTGGCAAGGTTTTTATTAAACCACTGACTGAGCTACTTCGTTCGCGAAGGCTTGCAGAACTATTCGATGAAAAGGGAAAGTCTGACAAAGCTACGCAAGAGAAACGTCGAGCTAACATGATTATCGACCAAGTGTGCGATAAAGACGGGCAATCGATGTTTACTCAAGCAGACCTCAAAGACATCTTAGAGCTAGATGGTGCGAAGCTCGACGAGCTTGTTCATGCGATCTTAGATTTCAACACGGATGACGAAAAAAAAGATCAGGGCGAGTAGAAAAGCTAATCAAGCATTTCAAGAGAAATCATCGATTGCGTTGGGCGTTTATCGTTTGCCAAAAGCTAAAGATAGATGACCCAGTTCATTGGATGAACGCTGTAAGCCCCACGTTGCTTGACCAGTGGATTGCCTTTGAGATCGTTCAAAGAGACACAGGAGAAACCACCTCGGGAGATCCTGAAGATACTAAAGAACAACTAAGCAACATGGTGAAGCAATGGCAAAAATGAAACCAAAAGACATAAGTGGATTCATTAACGATGCTATAAAGCACTTAGAGACTAAACTTCAGTTAGCCATACACAAAGAACTCGCTCCAAAGATAGCAAAGACGACTGCTATTACAATAGAGCAGCAAATGAGGGCAAAAGGCGTCAGGCGAGCCAAGGAAACTGGCACTCACAAGCTAAGGCTTCCAGAAGAACAAGCGAAAGCTGATAGAGTTGGATCAATGCTTGATGTCTACTACAAGATATGGCGACCAAGGGATGGTCACATGACAAAAGTAATGGCAGGACAAACGACTGCTGGCTACAAAGCTAGGTTTGTAGACCAAGGATTCGCAAACCATCATTGGTGGGGGCAAGCAACCGGAATAAATGTAAGGGGCAAGGGGTTTATTAAGTCATCTAAAAAAATAATGGATGCGCAGTTGCCCAAGCTAATTGATGCAACGGTGCAGAAAGCTGCTGCTGATCCAAAAAAATTCAAAAAGAAGTATCGCATCAAGTAAGGCATTGACTGATGGCAAGCAAGACAAAAGGTAACGTCAACTACGGTATCTTTTTTGACATGAGTTTAGTCGGTGGTGTTAAAACCGCTGCTGATCTCAGTAAAGCTACTAAGTCAATTAAGACATCTATCAACAAAGCCGAAGGTGCTGTTGATATGTATAAGGCAAAGTTGCACGCCTTAAATAAAGAGTATGCAAAGGGTGCAATAAGCAAAAGAACTTACAATCAAGTCGCGACCCAGATTGCTGCTGCCGAAGCAAGGCGAGTCACTAAGTTACAAAAAGAAAGAGCGGCTGTTCTTGGTTTAGATCGTCAAGAATCTGTATTAGCTGCCAATAGAAAAAAACGTGCGATGGCAGGTGGTTCTACAGCCAGAATTGCAGGAATGGCTGCCGCTGGCTTGTCTGGTTTAGGCATGGGAGGTCGCGCTGCCGGTGCTGCTAGGTTTATGGGTGGTGCAGCAGGCATGGGTGCTGGTGCTGCTGCAATGGCAGGCGGATTTCTTGGCATCGCGGCGGTCAAAGAAGCCATAAGCGTTTATGCAGACCTAGAAAGCCAGATACAAGGAATGAAATCCTTGTTCGGTGAGGATATTGCCGTCAGTCTAAATACTCAGTTCAGGAACCTAGCAAAAACCACTATCCTGACCAATCGACAGTTAATCGAGAACGCAAAGATTTGGGCTTCTTATGGACTGACAACTGAAGGCATAACAGACAGGCTAAAAAGATTAGGTACTGTTGCGGGAGGTAATTCAGAAAAGTTTCGCCTGCTTACTGTTGCGTTTGCCCAAGTCAACGCTCAAGGCAAGCTGATGGGGCAAGAAAAGAACCAGCTTATCAATGCAGGAATGAACCTAAAATCCGTTGCTGATGCCGCAGGTATCTCAATGGAAAACTTTGCGGAGGCAATGAAGAATGGTGAAATTAGGGCAGAGCATTTGAATGAAGCCCTCGTCAACATTACTAGCGAAGGAGGCATGTTTGCCGACTACCTAGAAAAGCAAGCGGAGACAATCAATGGGAAGATAACCATTCTTTCTGCATCATGGGAGGAGTTTTTAGTTGCACTCGGATCTACACAAAAGGGTCCGGTTATGTCAGTCGTTGAGGGAATGACTGTAGCAGCAGAGGCACTCAAGCAAGCAACTGACGCATGGAATAGAGCAAACGGATTTACTCCCGGAGTGCCAGATCCATTGGTAGGTCAAGTCGGTGTAGTGGAAGCAGGGGATGCCGTTCCTTCTTCTTTGCTTCGAGCAGCAGGTAGAAATGCAATAGTTGACCTTGGAGGAGATAAGGTAGAAAAGGCAGCACTCGAAATGGGCATGTCAGGCGTTGGGTCTGCTAGGGGTGCTTATGCAGAAGGTTTTTTCACTGGACCTAATGCAGAGAAGCTCCAGCAGCAAATGTTTGAATTAGACAGAGCAATTAAATATGACCAGCAGAGAAAAGTGACTGAAGTGAGGGAAAGGGAAAAGTCTAGGGCAGAAGCTAGGGAAAGGAGAGAAATAGCTCAAGTAGACCGTCTTTTCAAACATAAAGTTTCTATAGCCGACTACTTAATGCAATATGAAGCGACTCAAAGTGACGCATTGCGGGAAAAGATGCAGGAGAGATTCACTAAGCAATTAGAAAGCATGGTTGATCCATATAGAGGAGATACCAGTTTTGTTGGTCCACTTCGTGAGAGCGAAGCTCAAAAGAGCATAAGAGAAAAAACGGATCAAGAAATAAAGACAAGAAGGGCGCAGATGGATACCCTTTACGACCTAGAAGTTCAAAAGGCTAAAGAAAAACGCGAGCTAGAATTTGAGTTGCTTCAGGAGGAATTTCAAGCAAGGAATGACCAAATAACAAAGCAATTAGCTATTGAAAAAAGATTAGCAGGGGGACCAGCAAACAAGGACGCAATGTTCACCGGAGGTTCCGTTGAGGAGTTTATGTTTTTGAGAAGGCAGGCTCAGGTTAGCGAAGAAGCAAAAGCAACCAAGGCAGCAGAGGACAGGGCGCAAGAACAAAGAAAGCAGTTAGCTGAAGATCGAAAAAACGCAGAAACAGAATTTAAGACTTGGCTTTCAGACTTAATGAATAATGAAATATTGCCTCAATTAAACCCGGCAAATAATTAGGAAAAATCAATGGCAACCATAACAAGATCAGACTTCTCAGTAACTACCAGAATTACAGCAAGCAATGCTGCTGGTGCTGGTATTACCGTCAACAAGTCTTTTTCTCAAGACAATAAGAACAGCAGTTCGGTGATCGTTCCTGACCAAGTGCTTCTGCTTGATAAAGAAGCGATCACTTCAGGGACATCGCTTACGATTGATTTGTACGATCTTGGCACTCTTGATGTAGGTGCTGGCGCAGGCGATGACAACTTAGGCGAAGCACATGCTAACAGTGCGATCAACAGTATCATTATTCAGAACGATGGTGATTCTGCTGGTACACTAAGGATCAACCAAACGGTTGCTAACTCATGGTCTGGGCTTCTTGGCGGAAGTAATCAGATCGATCTCCCTGCTGGCGGTTTCTTTGCTTTGTCATACGGATCAACAGGAAGTGCAGTCACCGATGCAAGCAGTCATCTTGTTCAGCTCGATGCAGTAAGCGGTGATGTAACAGCGACACTCATCTTTGTTGCTAACTAGGAAACAGCAATGGCTTTCAATTTTAGCGTTTGCAAAGTTGGCGACGATAGCTACCGAGTATCTGGCTCGACCGGGCAAGGTAGTAGTCGCTCGACAACACAGAACTTTACGCAGGCTTACATCGTGCAAACACTTGATGCAGATGGAAGTCGGTACTCGGGAAATCCTTCTGACATCAATACGGCTATAGTCGGTAGAGCAGATGGACTTCCACTGGTTCAGAGAAGCATCTACTACGATTCTGACTCGGGCGTTGTGCATCCCTACGCAATATGTATTAGTAAGGATGTTAAACGCAGGAAAGATGCTCCTACCATCTTCGATGTTACCTGCACGTTTCAAGCTAAGACTGAAACCGAAAGTGAACACAACGAAATTCCTAATGATCCTACTGACCTAAGACCAGAAGTTACCGTTAGTGTTGATGGCAAAGAGAGGGTTTTGCATCAGGACTTAGAGACAAAAGAACAGGCGTACTTATTTAGCGGAATCAAGCTGCAATACCCCGCTCCTGTTACAACACAGGTTCCCCTTTTGACGCTTACAGTCAGTCAGTACGAGACATACGTTTCATACGCTCAGATACTCGATAGATCATACAAGGTTAACTCGTCTGCTTGGCAAGGTTTTGATGCAGGATTTTGGCGTATGGTCGTGAAGAATGTTTCTGAGGTAGATATCGAGACTGTTGCTGGACCTCAGACTTGGGCAAAAGTTACTTACGAAGCTAAGTTGAGCCAAGATGGTTTTTACGATGAAAGCGGTACTTGGACTCCTACAGGCTGGAAAGCACAGATACCGCTGATTGCGCCTAAGTTCAAAGCAGCAGCAGGTGACATTCAAAAGTTTATTGATCCAGATACAAGTGAGCCGTTTATGGGCTTCATAAGCGAAACAGGATTACTGTATGGCGGAACTCGACCGAAGTTCAAAACGCACACTCGATACAATGAAATCGACTTCAACACGTTCATGCGGCCATTCTAATGCACAATGAATTGTTCGTAACGCCGACAGATGGCTTAGGGCTAGAAGGTCGCATTGGAATGACACCAACTGGCGGCATACCCGCTAGGAGCGGCTCCGTTGCTGGTTTTGCAACGGATGTCAGCTATTATCAGATAGGAACGGATGGAACCCTTGTGGACATCGGTAGTGACTTCACTGTCTACAATCCATTCGGCACTCCTGTAGCAGGAAGCGTTTACATACTTTGTAAGCGTGTAGATGGTGTTTGGATCGTTGATGCGGAGGATTGCTCGTAATGGCTATTAGGCACTCTCCGGGTTGTGGATGTTGTGTAGCTGGTGTTACTGGGTGCTGCCTTGATACAGACCTGAAAGACTTACCGACTGTTTCGTATGATTCTTCGACATCGACTTATTCTTTTTCTGAAACTCAGTGGTATTACACTGACTCTAATGGTGATAGGCAGACGTACTTTACAGGTGATGTACCTGCGGATGGATCTTCTACTCCAAACATACTGCCTGCTGGCAGCACTGTTCAGGCGGAGTTTAATATCTGCTGCCTAGACTTTATATTTGAAGTTGAGGTTTTATCGTGGGATCAAAACGACAGCAACTCTTATATCAAGTGCGGTGCAACTCAGTGGAGGTCTTGGGACTGGTCAAGCTCTACTGACGCATACAGTTTTATACAGAGCAGGACGGCTTATAAAGTATTAAGCACGTCCAATTTATATGGATATTCATATACAGATAGTTACACATCGCTAGAGCTTGGTTCGTATCTAGGAAACGGAAGCACAGAGGAAAGAGTCGTTGCTTTAAGTCAAAACCCTAGACGACCTAGTGGATTTTCTACACTAGAGGAAACTGTATATTCTGATGGATCGGGAAATCCAACTTGGGCTGCTTCTCTGAATAGACCAATTAAACTTGTTATACATGCAGGAGACAGCGACCTGCAAATAGGTGCAATTAGGTTAAGGCAGGGTTCTAACACACTTTCAACAACTAGCCCTAATTCCTGTATTAACTATAGCGGCACAGGAGATCGACGCTGGGATTCTGGAGTTCAGCCGTATTCGTATCCAAAGGTTGTTAAAGGCGCGAGCATTTACAAAAGTGGATATGGAACCACTACCATTTCTTCTGACTGTGTTGGGCGAACTAACTGCAATGTGTTCTTACCTCCAGCTTTGTATAACGCTAGAACACAGCCTAAGCACACATACACAAACACGTTTGACTTTAGTGGAAGGAATGGAAACTGGTCATACAGCCTGAAAAGGCTGAATAATGATGCTAACTCTTTAACAGGAGCAGTAGATGCTTCTCTTGCTGATGAGACATCTATTTCTAGTTTAGCAACTGCTTGCAGAACTGATGATTGGGAAGCGATAAATCTAATACCTACTTGGTGGAGATTGTGGTGGGTAGAGCCAGTAACCTGCCCGCCTGCTGTCACAGACTGGTCTAACTGCAACGGATCTCCAGCAAACTCAGTTGATCCTAGTTGCACTTCACCTACCACAAGCCCTTCTTTTTCGAGTTCAAACAGTTGGCCGTGGTATTTTCCGTTTGGCACTAACACCGCAAGCCCATGTCCGTATTACGACCTGCTCGACTTCTCGGATTTCACTAGCGGTGGTTTTTATCAATATGCTCAGACTACACCACTATATCAGTGGAGAGGCACATCTATTACTTGGGGCGGATATGGCGACCCAAACTGGGCAGGATCTACTTTGCAGGCGACTATAAACACATGGCTATCATCTAATGATCCCGGTGCTGCATCTGGCTGTGACGTTGATGGCTTTTCTTCAAGCAAATATTGGTCATCTGGTCATATGCAATTTGGAGCAACTCTCTATTTTATCACGGCATCCGGTGTAGACAGATTCGATTCTGCAAACGCTCCAAGCCCTAGAACAATAGCACCTGCTTCGATCCCAACGGTTTCACATTCAAGCACCGCGTTCTCTGGAGGAATTTACGCAAACAGTCAAGGAAATGTAGTCGAATCTGGATACACAGAAAGGCAACTCAGCTTTAGCGTCTATAAGACTTGGGTCGAGAATGTTCAAGGAACTAACGAAACTCTGGTAGTTGACGGTGAAGTGCAAGGTGGATGGACTGGAGAAACACTTCATTACGAAGATTACGAAAAAGCATTAACATTATGAGTAAACTATTAGGAATTGTCGGTAGATCTGGCACAGGTAAATCAGCTTCATTGCGTAACTTACCTGCAGATCAAACTTTCATTATCTCTCCTTCTAAATCAGAATTGCCTATACCTGGTTTCGCTAAGAAATACAAGAAGGTAGATACTAAAGGAGAAAATGGAAACCTCTATATGACAAAAGACATTAAGAAGATGTCTAAGATTGCAGCTAAAGTAGGTAAAGCAGAGGGTTTAGAATTAATTGGTGGTAGATCTACATTTGAAGCTGCGGGTGCTATTGCTGGT